>Ga0041059_1002363_pt1 | contig 14176 bp, 12 predicted proteins | sample AraColnosormetaG_FD_56232 | JGI IMG/M metagenome (GOLD analysis project Ga0041059, IMG submission 56232) | Arabidopsis roots microbial communities from North Carolina, USA - Col MF nosort | ecosystem: Host-associated > Plants > Roots > Unclassified | place: USA: North Carolina | collected...
TCTCCAAGACTTGTTTCCATGGCATTAACGCCTTATCAGGTTTAATTTCCTCTTCTTCTTCTTTTTTTTTTTTTCTATTTTCATTTTCGTGATTGATTTTTTCTTTTTGATTTATTCACCACTTCTTCTTATCTCCAAACTCCATAACTCACGGGGAAAGATCCAACTCTTAGCATGTCCACATATATGGATAGGATATATCTTAATTTTCAAAATAATCTAGAAAAAACTATAATTAGCTTTATTGTACTTAATTTCTATAGATGCATGTTTTTAACTCAAGCTTTTGACTTTATCTTGTATCATCTAGATTGGTGTGTATTTCAATCCTACATTTTGTTTCTTTACCTCCTAGTCTTGCCTCAGTTTTTTTAGTTATTTAATTTTTCTGTTGATAATTTATCATAACCAAGTTAAAACCAGTTCTACTTAGACTGAATTGTGTTTTTCTTCGTCTAGATTCAGTTTCATAGTCTTTGATAAACAATAGTGCTAAATAACCAAATCATTTTTGTTCTGACTATTAAAGGTTAGGATGGTTCCGTTTAACTGAATTTAACACTATAGTATTAACAATTCGGCAAAGTTTTCAATGACTATTGCTATTATTTATTCGCTAAATGTGGTAATGGCCTAATAATGGGTTTATCAAACTGGCCGCTATCGTTGTACTTAATTGTTTATATACCAAACTAGATACTTAGTTTATACTAAAAAAACTAATTATATACTGGAAACACGTCTGACCAAACTAGACCAAACTAGACCATATACGAACAAAAAACAGTCCATATAATTAAATAGAAAGAAACCAGCAATTCCAATTATCTTTCAGATATAAATACAACGTGTCACTGAACAAAACCTTAACACATTAACAACACGTCTTCCCTTTTCAATTTGTGTTCTTCTTCTTCTACAAGACTACAAACCACTTTGATAAAATCAAATCATATTATCTTATTGGTAACGAGACCACGAATATTTCTTTGCGTTTGTGTTTTCAATTAAAAACTGCGTTTGCGTTTTCATATATACAAAAAGAACGTTTGTAAATAGTTAACACAAAAAACGTTAATTAGCATATGCGTTAGGCTTGGACATTCTTCTGATCAACTCTTTTTTTTTTAGGTGTGGGTATATTATCGGTCCCTTATGCCTTAGCATCCGGAGGATGGCTAAGTTTGATCATACTTTTCACCGTAGCGATCACAACTTTCTACTGTGCCATTCTCATTAAGAGATGTATGGAAATGGATCCACTTCTTAGATCATACCCGGACATTGGCTACAAAGCCTTTGGAAACACAGGACGTGTTATCGTCTCCATCTTCATGAACCTCGAGCTTTACCTAGTTGCAACTAGTTTCTTGATCCTAGAAGGTGACAACCTTAACAAACTCTTCTCAAACGTTGGACTCAACTTCATGGGGCTTGAATTCCAAGGCAAGCAAATGTTCATCATCATGGTGGCTCTCATTATTCTTCCTTCGGTTTGGTTAGACAATATGAGGATTCTTTCTTATGTTTCCGCGAGTGGTGTCTTTGCTTCCGGGGTTATTCTTGCTTCTATCTTTTCGGTTGGAGCTTTTGAAGGCGTAGGGTTCAAGAACAATGACTCAGAGGTCTTTCGACTTAATGGAGTCGCTACTTCGGTGAGCTTATACGCGTTTTGTTATTGCGCTCATCCAGTTTTCCCAACTCTATACACTTCCATGAAGAACAAACGCCAATTCTCAAACGTAAGTTTTTTACATAACGGATCATTAGGTTATTCTTGACCAAAACTCACACTAATAATTTTGCATATTTTTTTTAACATTTTCAGGTTATGATTATATGTTTCACAATATGCACCTTCATATATGCATCAGTGGCGGTATTGGGTTACTTAATGTATGGATCAGATGTTGAATCACAGATCACTTTGAATCTTCCTACTGATAAGCTTAGTTCAAAAGTGGCGATATGGACTACATTGGTCAACCCAATAGCTAAGTTTGCTCTCATGGTTACACCTATTATTGACGCAATGAGAAGCCGGTTTTCTCGAGTTTTGCCTAATAAAAGAGCTTCTGGATTTTTGCTAAGTACAATACTAGTTACTAGCAATGTGATTGTGGCATTGCTTCTTCCGTTTTTTGGTGATCTTATGAGTCTTGTGGGAGCATTCTTGAGCGCATCCGCATCGGTTATATTGCCATGTTTATGTTACTTAAAGATCTCTGGGAAATATCAAAGACTCGGATTCGAAACATTGGTGCTCATCGGAATCACTCTAACCGGTATCGTGGTTGTGATAACCGGAACTTACCAAGCGGTCAAGGACATTTTTGGTCGATTTTGAAATCCCAATAGGTGAAGTTTAGCTTATAGAGTATTTGTTTAGGAAGATATTTGTACTACCAACAGTCCAATACCATAATTTGTTTTATTTGATTTTTTGTGACTTTCGTTAACGAAGTTTTTTTGAGTTATGTAATAATTTGGAATGAGAAAAATGTGAATACGTTAAATGAAGACATGAGTTGATCTAGGTGTCTGTATTAGACACTAATCAAGTCATTGATTCGAATTCTTACATCGCCATCGGTATTTAACGGTTGATCAGTATACTCAGACAGAATTGCTCGAAACTCGTCTCCCGTTAAGGTTTCTTTCTCCAACAAAACATCAACAAGCTTGTCTATAGCTTCTCTATTATTCCTCACGTGCTTTTTCGCAACCTCGTAAGCGTCACCGATTATTTTCTTCACGCAAGAATCAATATCCTCCGCAAGTTTCTCGGACATTGAGTTCCTCGCTAGCATCCGTAGAACCACATCGTTTTGCTTAACCGCTGGGTCGGTTAGTGCCCATGGACCGATTTCCGACATACCAAACATCGTCACCATCTGAACCATAAGAATAATTAGAAAATCCACCGTTTTTTTCCGGTTTATGAAAATTTTGTTTCAATTACTGTACCTGTCTTGCTATCTCAGTGACTTGCTGGAGATCACCGGCAGCGCCGGTGGTTATCTCCGGTTCTCCAAAAATTACATCTTCGGCGGCTCTGCCTCCGAGTCCTCCGACGATTCTAGCGAACAATTGCTGTTTAGACACCAATGTCGGATCTTCTCCCGGTAAGAACCACGTGAGACCACGTGCTTGACCTCTAGGAACCAACGTAACTTTCTGAACCGGATCATGACCCTCCGTCAAAGTCCTAAACCGAAGCAGAAACGGTTCAATTCGACTTAAATTGACCAAACCGGAGACATGAAATATAAGTAATTGAAATTGAACCGGACTTACGCACAAATTGCATGTCCTACTTCATGGTACGCTACAATCGCTTTACTTTTACCGTCGATCATCTTTGTCCCTTCCATTCCGGCGACTATCCGATCGATAGAGTCGTCGATCTCTGTAAGGGTAATCTTGTCTTTTCCTCTTCTTCCGGCGAGAATCGCTGCTTCGTTCATAAGATTGGCCAAGTCAGCTCCACTAAAACCTGGAGTTCTCATGGCAATTACGCTCAAAGATACATCTTTGTCGAGTTTCTTGCTTCTGCTGTGAACTTTTAATATCTCCTCTCTTCCTCTTATATCCGGTAAACCAACAGAAACCTGTTTAAAACATGTTGACATTATACCAAACCTGTTCGATTTATTCGGTTTAAGGATTAACCAACATACCTGCCTATCGAATCTTCCTGGTCGGAGCAAAGCAGAGTCTAGAATCTCTGGCCGGTTCGTTGCAGCGATCACAATTACTCCGGTATTCCCCGCAAACCCATCCATTTCGGTTAATATCTGGTTTAGCGTCTGCTCACGTTCGTCGTTTCCTCCTCCTATACCGGTTCCTCTCATTCTCCCAACAGCATCAATCTCATCAATGAACACTATACAAGGTGAATTAGCCTTTGCCTTGTTAAACAAGTCTCTAGCTCTAGATGCTCCTACACCAACAAACATCTCTATGAACTCCGAACCAGACAATGAAAAAAAAGGAACACCGGCTTCTCCGGCTATAGCCTTGGCCAAGAGTGTCTTTCCGGTTCCTGGCGGTCCGGTCAACAAGACGCCTTTTGGGATTTTAGCCCCCAAAGCTGAGAATTTCTCTGGGGTTTTCAAAAATTCAACGATCTCTTCAAAGTCTTGCTTGGCTTCGTCTACTCCTGCTACATCCTCGAACGTTATCCCTGTGTTAGGCTCCATCTGAAACTTAGCTTTGCTTCTGTTACAAGAAAACATACTTGTAAAACTCAATCTTGGGTTGATATATATTCAAAATTGATCCTTTTACCTTCCAAGACCAAAAGGCAAGTTAGGTCCAGCAGGGTTTCTTCTTGAAGAAGATGTTAAAAGCAGAGAGACAAGCAAGATCAAAGGAAACCCTAAATTCCCCAAGAAGTTGAGCAAGAAAGCTCCCCAGTTCACATTCATGGGATGAGCAGCGAAATCGACGTTCTTCTCCTTCATCTCCCTCACCAGATCGACTGGTAAACCGGGAAGGTTAACCCTAACCCTCTGGATCTTTCCTACTACTGGATTAGAGATCTCTACGATCGCAACCGTTCCGTTCTCGATCAAGTCAACTTTCTTCACTTCATTCTCTTTCAGATGCTGCAGGAATCTCGAATACGACATTCTATTGGAAGTGGCTTCGATGGGAGCTTCTGGTTCAGCTTTTGCGGGGTGAGCAAGAACAGTTCCTAGCGCTGACGTAAATCCCAAGGCAGTCGTCAAACTCAGTAAATTTCTCTTAGTGAATTTGTGGTGTAAAATTTGGGTTTTGAGACTAGGTTTATGTGTGTGACTGGATTTGGATAAAGAAGCCGGTTTTTGAAATTGTTGAGACTTCTTACTACAGGTTGGGATGTTGGAGAGAGGGAAAGACAAAGCTGATGATGATGATGCCATTTTCATCAAAGTTAAGATATTTGTTCTTCTTCGAGATTATGCGTCAAATGCTATTAATTTCTTAGAATAAGTTTTGGTCTTTTAATGTTTTATTCGATGGGTGTGTACAAGATTGTTTTATAAACCAAAAAGATGATGATGAGTCATGACTAAAACAAAGAGGATGTTTCTAGTTTCTTTTGTCTTCTCTGGAATATATAACTGTCTTCTTGAATGATCCAGAGATTGTACTGTACTACTGTAGAACAAAAAAATCTATAACATAAACACATAGTCCATGAAAAAATCTCAACCTTCGAATTTCTACACTCTCCTTTTTCAGATTACTTTTTCAACTTAAATTTAACCATACACTTGGAAGCTAAAATGACATATAGAGTTTCATAATAATCTCTGAGGCCCCATTGCTCCTTAGACTCGAGCCAAGTCCATGGAAAAGACTGCCTACAAGGGTTACTATGTAATTGGTTATCGGTCCTCACTAGACATAACAATTCTAACATTTATGATAAAACTGCCAACCAGGTCATAAACCAGAAACACATAAACGCCAGAATCCAGAGCATATACAAGGGTTTGGATCACTACCATAAGACCATGAGAGCCAGAAAACAGAATCAAGAAATCAAAGAACACATTCAAAAACTTAAAAAACAAAATCATTTATTCTTCACTGTTAACCATTTTCTGTTGCAATATCCTTGTAAAGCTTTTATTTAAACACATGGAGATTTAACATAGTATTAGTTTCTGTAAGAAGTTCTTCTGAAAATAACTAAACCCAAAAGAAAAAAAGGTTGTTTATAAACTAATCAAAGTAATCATCATCATCATCATAATAACCTTTACCTCAAAAAGATTGAACCTTTATACTTCATTTCTTAACCTTCCTTTGCTGCAGTTGCTGCTTCTTAGGTCCAGGAACCTCTAATCTCCCAACCGAACACCCACATTTAGCCCGAAAAACAAGCACGGCTCGCCCATTAGGTGGAGCCATCTTCTTCAACTCCGCCTCTAACTCACGGTGATGATCACGAGGCAACTCAAACAAACCCTTCTTACTAACACTCTTGCCACTATTAGAGCTCTTAACACAATCCTCAGTCTCTAACTGAATATCAAACTCAGCATTAGCTTTCCTAAGCCCTTTACAGTTCGGTTTCCCACATCGATGACGACTACACAGTAGTATAACAATCATCCAAGCAGATAACGCAGTACACGAGATACTCAAAGCTATTAAACCGTAGACAATTGGATCAGGGTTACGCAAAATCTCTTCTTTCACTAAACAAGAGAGCTCAGAGAAGATTTCAACAGATTTGATAGTGATGAATTTGATGTAAGGGAAGATTAAAAACCCGGAGGATGTGATCACAGCGATTAAGATCACAACATCGATAGCAGCTGATCTAGATCCGTCACAGCAAACAGAGAAATTTGAAGAACAGCTTGACGATGATGACTTTCTGTTGCTGCTGCTGGTTCTTGATTGTTTTGAATGATGATGAAAATCTGGTGAGTGAGCCATGATTGGAGATTGGTCTACGAGGGAGATTGAGTTCTGGAAATATACCATCTCAGAGAAAGTCGAATCCTTTTTTGAGGAAACAGATCAAATCGAAGTAGCCCTAGAATCAAAAACATAAAAATCGAAACTTTATAATCATGATCGATCAAACACATAAAAATCGAAACTTTATAAATCAGATCGAGTTTAAGAGAGATTCTGGAATGAACCTGATTGGATTTGGATTGGGTTCAATCTGATCGAAATCAATTGAACCCGAAACGGGAAAATGAAAATTGCGAAATCAGATCAATCCATCAAATGAGAAATCTTCAAACTTGTCAGCTTCCCAATTCAAAATCTAATCGAATTTGGACGAAGGAGAAGCTGAATCGAGATGTGGAGAAGTCGAAAACGTTAGCGAGGGTTGAAAGTAGAGAACATGAACCGTAGAAATGAAACAGGACGAATAAGGAAGAAATCTGGAGTTTGGGAATTGTATATGTAAAAGGAAAAATTAGATCGTGTTCGTCAACATGATGATAATGATGATGGTTTGATTATGAAGCTGCTTGTCTCTTTTACGGTCCAAATTCGATGATCTCGTGTCGTGTAAGAAGGAAGAGAGCAAGTCACACGCGTTTAGATTATGTGTTGAGCAGAGTTAATAAAACTCAATGAATGGTTCGTGCATAGGTGTATGTATCTCCATGACCCTAATTTTTTTATTAACATTAATACACTTTAGATACTTTGGTGATTTCGTGGGTCACTACTACTCTAGTCACTAGACTTCTCTTTCTCTAGGCTTCATTACATTATTATATTATTTTATTTTTAGCTTTTGGCTCTTTTCTGACAAAGTAATTACGAGTAAGCAACAAGAAAAGGCCCAAGCCTATGAATGAAGCCCAATTTCAATCTTTGCATTGCTTCTTTGTTTGTGTCGGCCCAAGCTAAGAGCCTAAGAGGAAACACCTAGAGTCTTTAGTTCTAAAGAGCCGTAGTTGGGAAAGAAGAAAAACCTCATTTTTAGTTTGCTTGCACTGCGATCATCCGTTCAAAGCCGGTCCTAATGATTTACTGGACTACATAGTACATACAAGCCCATAGCTTCATTTTGGAATCTCACCAAGAAAAGTAAAAAATGAGGTTTTGAGTCGAGACACCATTTAGTCCACAAAGTACATAGGTCAACCAATATAATTGCTGCCGTATTTGCGCTATTATTAGCTCCCAAAGTTTGATACATTCTTAAGACTTGCGCAAGTCTTTAAGTTTCTTTTGTTTGGGAGACTTAAAGTTGACTTATCATCGATCGGTTTCATTTGAACAGTGGGAAAATCGAACTGCCAATGTTACTTTTTTGCTTATCTTGGCGAGGCACTGATTTTCATAAAACTCACATGCGTCAACATTATTTTAGGCTTAACTTTATATTTTTAATTACACAAATTATTGATTCATTTGTCTTGTTATGTGTTTAAATGTTAATGGACGGCTATAATAGTAAGATGACAACATGGTATTCTATTAAAGCTAAGTCAAACCTTGTCCCTAACTACATATAAACACAGTAATCGATAGTTTTCTGGATTAAAAAAGTTCACTAAAATGTGTAAAATTTTCTACTTTTATTTTTATTGATAAAGTGTGTTTCCATTCTAAAGATTATCACAGTCCAAAGTCCCTACTTGCCAACCTCGGGGACATCTGGACGATAGCCTAATTATAAATGGAGGAAGTTTTGCTTTTTAAAAATCTGGTATGTTCATAATATTATTTTGGAAGTTTTTGACTATATAGCATTTACCAGATAAAATTAGTGATACGCTTTGGTAGTGGCAGACATGAGGAGCTTGACTCCAGTTCAACATCACGTGGACTCATTGGAGTTACACGTGCGACTTTGCTTCTCAATAATCAACTGGCAGCAATTTAAACCATAATTAAGTTTTATTACTACTAGTTCTTAATATAACTCACTTATATATGTAAATTGAGTTTTCTAATCAATTAATTACCATATTTCTTCATTGGATCTGAAGCTGAAGCAATTTCCAGGAAAAGTGGAAAACCTTGAAACTAAAGGTTCCCTTTTCTCTTTATTAAAGTTTTGACTATATAATAGAAAATGGATTAATAACTAACAAAATTTACTAATTAAAATAATAATATAAAGGTTAATATATATAAATTCTTCAGAAGTTCAAAGAGACAACAATGGGTCAATCTTGTTTCTTCAAAGCTCTTCTTGTTTCCTCTCTGATACTACTGATCTTCTTCTCCACTGGTAATAGCTAATTGCCATCTTCTTCTTCTTCTTACTCAAACTGTTACAAATATTTTTCAGAGTTTATGTTTTTGGCCATATGTTTATTGAGATTCTGAATTTATGCCTAATGATTTTCGTTTGTGAATTTGTAAGCCTTGGGGAGAGACTTGCGAACTGCAAAGTTGTCAGGAGTTTACAGTACTGCTGAGCTATTTCCTTCCACGGTACTTACTTGTTCTCTACTTCTCCTTAATTAAGGTCTTCTAATCACATAATGATACAAAAAGAAAAACACTAATTAGGAACCTGCATATATTGTAGTTTTTAAAAAGGAAAATTGATCTTCTTTTGTTAGTTATGATATATATATATTCATAAATATTCCTGAAAAATACTCACTATAATCTAATTTCTAGGTGTATATATTTTTGTTCATTAACAATGTAAACAAGATGTGTAACAAAACAATTTTTCCTTGCAAAAATACATGCATGTTTGGAAATTGTAATTAGACATAAAAGAATCCAAAGAAATTTTTGAACCACTGGCTTTAGATTTTGAACTCCATATTTTGTAACTGCGTTTTGTGGTCGATAAATGGTTCAAAGGAGAAATAACACAATTCGTTATCTCATCTCTAGTATGATTATATTGCAATATTGAATAAGAAATGGAAAAATACAGGAAGGAATTGTGAGGAAGACAATGGAGCTGATGGATTACGAGCCGGCGGGGTCTAACACCAATTGGAATGGTTTCGTCGCCTCTCCTCCTCCCGAGTCTCCACTTTCATAACTTCAGAAAATATAAACTCGTTTAAAGTTTTCTCTTTCGAAACAGAATGGTTTGGCTTCGGATAATACTGCAATAATAACACAATATGTAAAAGTTTAAGCTCTACTATCTCAATTGTGGAAAATACTCGTTCAAATTGTAACAATATTTGTTTGATATCATTGGTGGAAATGACTTTTGTTAACCTCCCACACATCAATTTTTGGATATGTTGTTCTCTTTTTAAAAGTTTGCACTTGGGGGAAAAATCTGCCGCTATTTCAAAGTAAATAAATGTATCTGCATATATTTTTTGTTTGTTTGTTATATAACATATTACTCCACAAAACAAACACCAACATAATTTTTCTATTATCAAAATATATGTAACGAAGCTAGTTAATCTTATAAAAGTATTTAAACTGAGTAGAGACAGTAGACACAAATGTTAGAAGATAGTAAAAAAAAAAACTGATTGAGTTTTAATATTGTTTCTATATCCAAACTGAACAAAGAAACAAGACAAAATCAAAACAAAAGATGGACACAAATATCAAACATGAACCGGTGACATTGTAAAATGTAGGTTATTTTATTTATAAAAGATGGTAGACATTTTACAATGTCACCAGCTCTAAGAAAACAAGGTTATTTTTTTTAAAAAGAAAAAGAAAAAGAAAAACAAAGTTATTTGATTAAATAATTTAATTTACATAAACATAAAATAATATGATTAACAGAAAAATTCACAACTAATATTTTTTTTGAATTATTTAAATTAATTTATGTTAAATATATATGATTTAGATATTACAATATAATGAATAATATTTTTTTAAAGAAATAACGATTAATTTAAAGTGATTTGAATCATATTTTTTTTTGGGACATCAAGTGATTTGATCTTAACCCAATATAATTTATCTTTGATATCGAAACCATATTTTAAATATGTTAAAATAATATTCTATAATTAATTTCATTCATAGCCAATAGAAGTTAGAACAACAACAGATTAAGCTCAGGGCAAACCCTAGAAATACTGATTACCCCCAAATCCGAAGAAACGATTTCGTCTGGAGATATCAAAGGTTCCTACTTTTCTCTTTTCCTAAATCCAACGTCTCTGAGATTGTTGTTATCGGAATCTCTAATCGTTCCTATATTGTTGTTCTCAGTTTTAGCTACTCGATAGTTTCGTTGCTTGTTCGTTTGATAGACTAGAGTTCCCAGAGTTCTAATTTGATATGTCTCCTGGATCTTCTTAGAAAATTTGATTGATTTAGATTTATGCTTAGCTGAATCTTTGTGAGCTGCTACATTTCTGCTTTAATTGGTTAAAAGAACTCAGATGTGGAGTTCTGATTGTTTAATTTTATATTTTCATTGCAAGCTACAGATTTGACAATGTCACCGGATCATAGAATGTCACCGGATCATAGAGATAGCCATAGAAAGAGGTCTCGTCCTCAGTCTGACTACGATGATAACGGTGGAAGCAAACGGAGATATCGTGGTGACGATAGAGATTCACTTGTGATTGATCGCGATGACACTGTATTCCGATACCTGTGCCCGGTAAAAAAGATTGGGAGTGTTATTGGTAGAGGAGGTGATATTGTCAAGCAATTGAGGAATGATACTAGATCGAAAATTAGAATAGGCGAAGCAATTCCGGGATGTGATGAACGTGTTATTACTATCTATAGCCCTAGTGATGAGACCAATGCCTTTGGAGATGGAGAGAAAGTTCTTTCTCCTGCGCAGGATGCTTTGTTTAGGATTCATGATAGAGTAGTTGCTGATGATGCGAGAAGTGAAGATAGCCCTGAAGGAGAGAAGCAAGTTACTGCTAAGCTGCTTGTACCTTCGGATCAGATTGGTTGTATTCTTGGGAGAGGTGGCCAAATTGTTCAGAACATTCGGAGTGAAACTGGTGCTCAGATTCGTATCGTCAAGGACAGAAACATGCCTCTATGTGCCTTGAATTCAGATGAGCTCATTCAGGTATCTGGGAAGGAATATGTGTTTCTTTGTGTTATGTGTTTTACTTTAATTGCCTTTTCCTATGTGTAACATTTATGTTTCACTTAGCCTTTTATTTTCATCTCTTTTTCTTTCTAGATATCTGGAGAAGTGCTCATTGTTAAGAAGGCACTGCTTCAGATTGCTTCTCGCCTTCATGAAAATCCCTCACGTAGTCAGAATCTACTTTCTTCTTCCGGTGGATATCCTGCTGGCTCACTCATGAGCCATGCGGGTGGTCCTCGACTTGTAGGTTTAGCACCACTGATGGGTTCCTATGGACGTGATGCAGGAGATTGGTCACGCCCTTTATACCAACCTCCAAGAAATGACCCACCGGCAACAGAGTTCTTTATTCGGCTAGTTTCCCCAGTTGAAAACATTGCAAGTGTTATAGGAAAAGGTGGTGCTCTAATCAATCAGCTTCGACAGGAAACCAGAGCAACCATTAAAGTTGATAGCTCTAGAACTGAAGGAAACGATTGTTTGATAACTATATCAGCAAGAGAGGTTTGACTTTCTTTCATTGGTCGTCTGTCTTTTAGTTAAGAATATTTTTTCCAGCTTTTCTTCCTTGACAGTGTCTAATCTGTTTTAGGTTTTTGAGGATGCGTATTCCCCAACCATTGAAGCAGTAATGCGGCTGCAACCAAAATGCAGCGACAAGGTGGAAAGAGATTCTGGACTTGTTTCATTCACCACTCGTCTTCTTGTGCCAAGTTCTAGGATTGGTTGTATCCTTGGTAAAGGAGGAGCCATCATAACTGAGATGAGAAGAATGACCAAAGCTAACATCCGCATACTTGGGAAGGAAAATCTTCCAAAAGTTGCATCTGACGATGATGAGATGGTTCAGGTAAACTTCATGGTGCTACTCCTCAAATTTTCATTGCAGTTTCTCCTCTCACGCTTAAGGTACTTCACATGGAGCGTTAACAGCAATAGCAATTTTGATGTTCAGATTTCTGGAGAACTTGACGTTGCCAAGGAAGCTCTCATACAAATTACATCAAGATTAAGAGCCAATGTTTTTGACCGAGAAGGTGCTGTTTCTGCACTTATGCCGGTCTTGCCTTATGTTCCCGTTGCACCAGATGCTGGTGATAGATTTGACTATGATAGTAGAGATAGCAGAAGACTTGAACGCGGGAATCCTTATCCTGGTGGTTATGGCTCAAGTGGTGTGTCTGCTGAAGGGTACTCGCCTTATGGTGCGCCGGTATGTCTTCTAAAAGGTTCTTTTATGTGTAACGTGTTTTTGAACATATTAATTCTCTGTTAATGACTCTTGGGACATGTTTTTGTAGGTTGGTGGTAGTAGTAGTACTCCATATGGAGTGTATGGAGGTTATGCATCTGGACGCAGTAGCAGTTCTGGGTGAGATTATTTCTTACCTGATGTATTTGTGACATTATACAAAGTATTTACCCGTCAGATTGCGGTTATCAAGTGTTTCGAATGTCAACATACTGCATAACCTTTTGCTTTTCATTTGCCTAACAACTCCTGGTGGTTGATCCTTATCATGTGTTTTGTCATCAGGTTATCAAGTCATTCTTCAACCTATCGACGCAGAAACTATGATTACTAGAAGCTATTGGTGGAGGTGATTAAAAAGGTTAGATTATAATATTGTTTGTTTAAGTCCTTTTAAACTTTAGTATACCTAGCTATATACCCCAAGTTCATGAGATAATCTGATCTGATCTGTCCCAGTGTCAGAATCTGATTCACTGCTTTTTTCCCTTTGTGACCTTTTCCCCATCCCACTAAAACAGTGTGAGATCCTGAAGCCTGAAGCCAACCCACAGCCCACAGTTGAAGCCTTTTCACCAAACAAGATGACAAAGCTGAACCACCAAACTCTACCTAGGAGAACTGATTACATGTGGATGAGATATTTAAGTTTGTTTCAAAACTTTCCATGTCCTCTTGTAACCAAAATACTGCCAAGTTCCTACCCATTAAACCTTATCCAGTTGGCCTTGGCTGTAATGCTGTCTATCTTTCAGTTTACCTTTGTCTTTCCTTGGATTAGATTCAGAAAACCTTAGTTTGGTTGTGCGTAGTTCCGTTTTGTATGAATTATATATGTTAAAAGCTCTCATGTACTGGTTAAGCTTACAGCACGCTTAAGCCTCTCTCCCTGACAGGTTTCGGAATCACAAACTATTTTACCTTATAATAATCTCTCAGATTTTTAAAAGATCGTATGCAGGGAAAGAGATAAGTGAGAATCTCTTGGTTCTTGTCGACATTGTTCAGGTTAATCAACCACTTGGGCATATCAATCTGTTGTGCCCATTTGGTCCACATGAAAGGTATATACAATTCTTCTTCTCTCTTTGTTGTTTCTTTGCACATATGCTTCTCTGCTAGCAGTTCAAAGACAGGTTGCTATTTCTGGAAGATTGTCGTTTTTGGAAACCAATCTTTTGACCATTAGATTGTCGATAGCTCCATCTCGCCATCAGTTTGCGCGGTGAACACTCCGAAAGATTACGATCCGGTTTTCTCGACTCAGCCACCCCGGTTTTTTGCTGCCTAAATTAAAGAAATCTCTTGATTTCTACAATGTTTAATGATGAGTTAAATTGGTAGCAAGAACTATATTTTGTTTCAACTTCAAGCAGTTAAAACTTAAAACTACTGAAACAGTTTTTTTTTTTTTTTTTTTTTTTTTT
>Ga0041059_1002364_pt1 | contig 14176 bp, 19 predicted proteins | sample AraColnosormetaG_FD_56232 | JGI IMG/M metagenome (GOLD analysis project Ga0041059, IMG submission 56232) | Arabidopsis roots microbial communities from North Carolina, USA - Col MF nosort | ecosystem: Host-associated > Plants > Roots > Unclassified | place: USA: North Carolina | collected...
CCCCCCCCCGACCTCAGTTCTCCTGTGCCCTAGCTGAGACTTATTGCTTAGCAGTGATAACCTCCGCACTACGGCGCTCCAATGAACAAGAGTTCTCCGCCTTAGTATATTTAGAAGAGTGGTTTCATCTTAGTGGGCAGAGTTATGTCGAACATATCTAGTAGAAGAAAGGGGGTACAAAAGAGGGATGCAAACCAAGCTTGGAAGAATACACGCAAAATGCTTGGATTTCAATTGCTGACCCAACAATGTTAATTCACTTTGACTGTGCTTTCTCTGACCATGTCTCAATCCAAGTCTTGAAGTTTATCACAACACCGTCAACAAATCCTCCGTCTAGTTAATGACCTCGGAACTTCGCTAATAAATAACCAATCTTCTTACTTCTAGTAGTGTTGAGTTATAAAATCAATTTAAATAATCAACCTACTAACTTCTAGTTGTGAGTGTTTGATTAGGATGAATTGGCAAGAGACGTTCTAAAATCCAATGTTACATGCATGAGACCGGACTACTGGAGCATCACAGGAAAAGGCACGTAAGTACGTGCAGTAGATGATTAGCAACCCAAGGGACTAGGTGAACTACGATACAAAAACGGCATGCAACTTTCTACAAGTTTTGTGGAAGCTGCAATGGACCTGGCACGCATGTTGCAATGAATGTATCAACATGGCGATGGTCATGGCTGTCCCGACAAAGCCAAGACCGTTGATCATGTCCAATCCTTCCTCGTTGATCCAATACCATTATATTGATTTCACACTTTTATAGTAACAACACCAGTTTATTATATTTTGTGATATGTTGGATTTCCCAAACAAGTTCGGACCAAAAAAGATCAATTCAAAAACAACTATCGATGTCCAAACGTAAGCAACCATGGACTTGCATACGTACAATCTTATAGCCTAAGACTCACAATGTAAATCTATACATTTTTACATCTATTACGGGTTCATTTAGGTTTTACCTAATTTTAACTCTCAATCTACTGCCACTACAGTGAATCAACTACTGGCAGTAACTAAAGCTTTAATCAAGTCGGCTCATAGCAACAAACACAACTACAAACAAACAAACAAACCTGCAACGAGACATGTCTCATTTGAGCCTACAATGGGATATATCTATCAATAGACAGTAAATCCACACACACAAGAACTAATCAGAAGATATATGAGCTACTCATCTCAAAAGTTACACTTACATCACAAAAGTTCGTTTTCTTCCTCTATAAATCATTTATCCTACAAGATATACTTGCAAAGTGAATATCTGTGCAAGACAATTATGTTCCAAAAGGGAAAAAATCAAGAGTGAATATATGTGCAACGCAAATCCTTTCTAACCTTGACTCCCAAAAGAAAACTTTAGTGTTAATGAAAACCTAAAGGCAAGTTATCTGAACGACTATGAACAAAAAAGAACATCCACAGCAACACAGATTGGCCATAAAGCTCAAGATACTTACCAAATTTGCAGGAGGAGAGAGGAAAAGCCCTAAAATAGATAAAAATCATAATCAGTGAAACAAATTGGAAGGGGATAAGCATTTAAAGAAAAAAAGGAGGCCTAACCAGGAGAAGTGATAAATCTCAATACCTTGTATGTTTTCCTTGTGCAGCAGCTCTCTCTCCCCTCCAAGCAAAACCTCCGGAATCACAGTAATACCATTTATCAGATACTATAGAAACAAAAGAATTCACTAGTGGAAACTATAGAAAGAAAAACAAATGTAAAAGAATTACTATAAGGATGACTAACTATTTCAGGCAAAACTCAATCAATCACAAAAGAAACTATATATGCCCTAACGCAGATAAGAACCACGGACAAACTCTAAAACATACTAAAGTAGACAAATTCATCCAATTTTAAACAATAGACAAATAAAGATGCAAAAGGTTCACAGAAATTATCGTTTTGCTTTCACATAACTCCCAATAAACAACCATTGTACCTTCTCCTGTGTGCCATTAAAGCATTGAAAGATGTTAAGGAGTGTCTTTAAGCATTGGTCGATGTCCTGGAGAAAAACAACATCAGGCCCTTGAGAGACCAGAAGAGATAATAAAGCATCTCACTATCCACAAATGATATTCAGAGAGCTTCCATACAATTAAAGAAAAATTATTCAGAATGACCCTCTGCTTATTAAGATGAAAAGTTTAAAAACATAGACTTCTACAATGAGTAAAGTCGCAAATGATTACACAGCAGTATAAAGAAAGAAAGCGCCATTGTCTTACAATAGAGAACCAGTAAAGTCCCCTGAGAATCGTCGGTAATGAGAACTCCACCCATGTCGACATTGTAACCAAAGCTCTCTCAGGCAGCAGAGGGAAGGTAGAGAAAATTCAAAGATTAGATCCTTCAATGGTAATTAAGATATTTAATGTACAGATATCTAGGACAACAGCATTTCCTGATACAACAGAGAGGGAAAATGGCAATGTGGTTTCACTTGCCAGTGATGAATGGGTGAGCTAATGCCTGTGACACAGTCAGTCTCCTCTCGGGATCAAGGATGAACATTTTGTCCAAGAGATCCCTGAAATGAGCTAAGATCTTGGGATCCTCACCAGGGTAACCTTTAATGATGGAACCAAAATCTTTCGGCTTCACGTTTACGATCATTCTTTTTATCAGCTGAAAAGGAAAAGTAACTAATTTACTCACCATCAATTGGTTTTCAAACTACGAAGTGCCTGAGAAATAGACGGACTAGTTTTTTTACCTTTCCACTAACGGTGTCTTCCTCTGTAGCATAAAAGTTCAAGTCATGATCAAAGTGCTGATCAATAAATGCTCCCTGTTAAACCAAATAACAGAAACATTAGAACATGCATTAAAAACTGCTTCTCTTAAACATACAACTATATCTCCACCATACATATGGATTTGCCTAAGGAAAGTTATCATTTGGAAGACATTTTGATCAGTGATCAGGTGACATTCACAACACCCAATCTAGTTTAATGCTAACCTTGCGAAGCATCTTTTTAGGGAAGGGACCTTTCAGTTCCATATGAAGGCGTAACATATCATTGTTTGTGGCGCCAGGGAAAAGAACTTTTCCACTATAAAGCTCATACAGACAGCAGCCAACAGACCATATATCCAACGGATGGTCATAGGTGAGCCCCAGAACTGCAATGGAAAGAATAGAAGCTTCAGTCACATATTCTTCACCAATGAAAAGTCCTCTTTACAACCCAAAATATGATACTTACTAATTTCAGGGGATCTGTAAAAGCGACTAACAAGATACGGTGTAACTTCGTTTTTGCCTGCAAACATTGCATTACCAAAATCACAAAGCTTTAAGACATTTTTCCCCTCATTGACCTGGACAATCAAAGACCCAACAGTTAGAAAGCTATTGAATTAAGTAGGAGAAAACCAATGAAAAGTGTGACTGACCAGCATGTTGTCAGGTTTTATATCGCAGTGAAGTACCCCACAATTCTTCAGATGTTTAAGAGCAATGAATAGCTGCTTTGAATAAGCCCTAACAGCAGAGAGTTGGAGACCAATGTTGCGACCAAACTTCTTCAAGACCTCACGAAGATTCAAATGGAGCGACTCAAACACCAAGCAAAGGTGATTACGGTACTTAAAGCTTGAAAGAAATCGAACACAGTGGCGCCTGTCTTCTCGGTCAGCGCCTGCCAGCTTCTTCAATATTTGAACCTCAATCTTTCCAGCTTTATGCCTAAACAAAATGTGATTCAGTAATCAGATACAAAAGCATAAAGATGATAAAACATATGAATTCGAAAAATTAGTTGGGGCCTAGAGAATGCACCACCTACATCGTCTCATTGTTACGGATAATTTTTATTGCCACCTCTTCAGGTTCAGCTGGTCCAGCTTTCAAGTCTTTAGCACGAACCACAGTAGAGAAGACACCTTTTCCATGAGTAGCAATGACTTCATATCTACCATCAAGTAACTCGCCAAACTGATAGCCTAAAAGGAGAGGAGACTCAATCTTTACAACGAAAAAATAAAACGTAAAAGTGCGTTCACCATTCATGATTGAAATGTAGAGAGAAACACACTTACTATAATAACCCTCTGCATCATCCCAATTATCATGAAGCCCGCTCCTCACCATGGGAACACCATCACCTTTCCCTCCCTAAAAGAAGTGGGTTTAATATAAGAGAAAAGAAAATATTAAAAACCCTCACAAAATTTTCCTCAAACACTAAAGAAAAAGGGTTTCATGATGATCAAAACAGTAAACTTAAGATGACAACATCAGAAGGTTAGTAAACAGTACAAATACACGGTTAGACGATATGAAGTAGTTAAGTTAAATACATACCACTTTTCGGATACCAGCCGGGGACTCTCCAAAGATATCATCATGAAACATGTCAGCTGACCTTTCACTCTGGACATATAAAAGTGTATAAGAATATAAGATCATCATCACATATATTTATATATACCGATAGTATAAACCTAAAACCAAGAATTACTCACAACCACACATGATCACCAATACCAAAGAAACAATCAAGGTTTCCTTTGCTAACGCACCTTCGGGCTACCTTCACCAAGCCCCGCTTGAGCTTGATTCTTCTCTGAGTCTGAAATTCCAGACATAGTAGGTGGCCCACCGGCTATTAATGGTGCCTTGGCAGCGACAGTATCAAAGTCCAAGTTAGTTTTGGCCTGGCCTACATTAGCTGCTATGACAACTGCAGGAGAAGTCGACACTGGAGCACCAGTTTCTGGAACAATATCTGCCACAAAAACAGAAGAATCACTGGGAATGCCTCAATGCTAAACATCTCAAAACAAGTTTTTACATTTGAACGTGGGAGAGTATTGTATGGACAAAGACATTGTCTGTGAGATCAACCAGTGAAATCTAATGAAAACAAGTTACAGCTTTTTGTTAAAGAGCCATTCACATATACCACGAGTAGAAAGGTGAAAACCTCATATTTGAAGAAATCAGAGTCGTGAAATATGGTGATCACAATAAAGACTGAACGAATACCTTTCCCATTATCCTGAGTTAAAAGTTCATTTTGCTGCTCGGGCTTCCTCTTATGTTTCTCCAGTATGGCTTCCATTCGCTTCCTGCTCTCTTCCTTGATTCTATTTAGTAATTCTTCTTCTTCTTCCTCAGGAGATTTCCATGTAAGTCCTTCGTCATTATCATCTTGACCATCCTCATTTCGGGACCTGACCGCAAAATAGTTACGAGCCACACAAGATACCCAAAAGATTTCTGATCTACAACAAAACATTAACAAGGATGAGGTTATTGAAAAATTACCTTTCATCATTGGCCCACGTTTCTTCTAACTTATCACCCTTAGAATTATGGGCCTTCAAAGAATTTGGCTTTCTCATTTCTAGGTCATCTACCGCATCATATCTTGTGTTTCTAGACTGTTTGTGCCTCATCTCACCGTAGTCCACATCACTACTTATGTACTTCTCCCTATCTTTCTGGGTTTCTCTTCCTCTCTCCCAATCTTTTTCACCCTCCCTTTCCTTTTCTCTCTTCCTCTCTCTGCTGTTATACCTGGTTCTATCTCTACTCCTACCTCTCTCATTGGCTCTATCCCGTAAATAATCTCCTTCCCTCTCCTTTCTCCTATCCCTATCAATGCTGCGCTCTCGTTCCTTCTCTTTTCGTCTTTCACGGTCAGACTCTATCTCCCTTCTCTTCTCTCGTTCTCTTTCCCTCCTCCGATCACTATCTTTATCTCTCCGCTTACTTCCTTCCGAATCCCTATCTCTTATGCTTCCCTCCCTGTCCATATCTCTCTCCTTACTTCTATCTCTTTCCAAGACTTCTCGACTATATTGCCTGTCATTTTCCTCATATCGCCCACGTCGATGATATCTTTCCTCAGTCCTAACTGAGTCAACTCTGTCATGATGATAATCCCTACTAGAATCATGATGTCTTCCTCTGTCCGAAAACTCATCCTCCGCAAACCTTGACCTAGAAGTTTCTCTCTCCCGATCATGTGACTTAGATCTACTCCGGGCACGGCCTTCGTTAGACTGCCTGCTGTTTGACGGAGAAAACGAACTTCTGCCATTATCATAACTTAATTTACTAACTCTCTCTGAAGGACCTCCAGCTTCTTTATCCCACCTCTTATCCTCCCTTTCAGATTCACGAGTTAGAACACCATTAGAACTCTTTTCTTCTCCTTGACGCCCTTTTTCCCCAAGTGGAGGCTGAAAGCATCGCAAAAGATATTCAGAATACTTACCAGAAGAGAAATACATGACACTAAAAACGCAAGAACATACAATTAAAAAAAAGGGAAAAAGAACATCTACATAAAACCAGTTCTTACAAATCAAGCGAAAGCCATCAGTCTCCATTGAACGCCTAGTGCAACACTCAGGTTATCTAAAGAAAACTCTCAAAAGACCAAAGCTTTATCATTAATTCAGGCGTAAATGCTGTTTGTAATATGAAAAAATCAATCAAACCCAAATCCACCCCTCTGATCCCACAATCCAAACAGAATTTAGGAAGAAAAAGACGTATTAGAGGGATTAGAACAGACCAGATTATTATCTTCAAATTTGATTTCGCCTGATTCGCCGTCGGAATCTGCCGTCTTCATCAAAACATCACCAATCCCATCTTCTTCTAAAATCTCTCCTTCCTCCACATCCTCCTCCTCACAGCCGTTACTAACAACAATTGGAGCCGCCGGAGTAACATCCAATATCTCTGTCTCATCGCCGGCGGATGGAATTTCATTTTCGCGCTTCTTATCTCGGTGATGGCGATGCCTGTGGTGATGATGCTTGTGATGACGATGCTTGTGTCGTTTCGATGCTTTTTCAGTGTCATCGGACGACGAAGATGAACGGTGATGCTTGCGGTGGTGAGATTCGATCTGCTTATCGTTCGCCATCAGAGAGTATCGTCGTAATCGAAATTAGGGTTAAGGCTCAAGAAATTTTGGTATAGAATCGCGACCAGAATTGCTTGTAACATCTTTTTAAAGGGATTTTATGTAAATAAGGCAAACGTGGCATATGTGTATTATTTTATTTAAGGCAACAAAATTGAATTAGATCATAGAGGTTGATCATTATTATTTCTTTAACAAATGATTAAAACATTTTTACATATATAGATAAAAAAGGTTTTGTGAAATTGGTATAAAAAACAATTTTGAGATATGACTCCATATTACTAGTGTTAAATTTGATATGCCATATTTTAAAATTTAAATCTTGAAACTCCTACATAGAAAATCAGGAAGAAATATATATTTTTGGTATGGTAGAAATCAGGAAGACATTTATATACAATTTTTTCAATAAATTAATTTTCTTTTGTAATTGTAATAATTTATTTCAAAATCTTTTAAAAATGAGTTTGGCCCCTTTAATCATGTGTTAGGCTAATGTGGTCATGTTCCATTAACTCTAGAATTACTAATGACGAGTCATAGACAAAATTTTAGACTTCAGGGTTCTTCGTTTGGTCAAGAGTCAAACATTATGTATACAAAAAGAATGGATCATTGTTGGACACAATCGTTGCACCACATTGTCAGTTTGTCACTAACAGAATCCGCATCAAGCTTTAAAATGAATTTCTCATAACATACACGCCAATATTTATTTTTCATTAGTTTTATGGTTCTTCGATTTCTTCTTCAGAACTATCATCTTCAATTTCCTTTTCGGAATCATCTTCGAGTTCATCTTCAAGCTCTTCTTTGGGTTCAGCTTCGAATTCTTTTCCATCCCACACGTCATCTTTCATCGCACATTTTAAATGAAATGCAAGACTAGGACAACGCAAGCATGTAAAAGCTCCATGGGAGCAACTAATCTTTTGTCGGCAGATTCCACATTTCCAATCTCCGAGACCAAGATGAAAAATGCGAGAAATGCGATGATCATGGCAGTTGATGCTTATAACTCGTGGTAGATATATACAATCCTTGTGGAACATCAAATTACATTCAAGACATACATAAGGATTACGCTTACCTTCTACGCTACATGCATTACAAGTAAATGTGACCACTCTCGGCAAAAGAGTAAGCATATGCATATGGTTTTTTGGGTGATAAATACTTGATGGTGGTGGATCTTTAAGACATTTGAGATCCATGTTGATGTTGCATATCAAACAATGAAAAAAATCATCAAGAAGATAATCTCTACAAAAATGACAATGGTCACCTGCATAGCCCAATGCCTCGAGTGTGTAGATTTTGAGAGAATGTTTGCATGGAGATGGATGCAGAAGTGAGCGCTTGATGCATTCCTTATGCCCCCAAAAATAGCACTTATCGCAGAAATAGCCAAAACCACCTTTCTTTTTGCACAAAATGCAAGAAAATCTGTCCAATTTCTCATATGCTAAAGGATGATCGTGAAAAGGAAACTTCTTTTCGGTCATGGTGAGTGTGTGGGGATTGGGTGAATCTAGAAAGCATAAATTTCAATCAAAAAAAGAAAAGAAAAGAAAGAAGAAAGCTTCACTTGAATATTTCTCTTGTAAGGCCTCTTCATTAGTGATCCTCATTGTCATTGATAGTCGTAGGCATTTTTGTTGTTCACTTGTGTTGTTGAAGTCTTCCCCTCCATTTAAAAATATGAGTAAAATTGGGCTGTTATTTTAGTTGTGGTAACCAACTCACATTTAGAATTTCAGAAAGCTAAGATTTCAATAATGATGTGTATTGTAAAAGGTTTATATACTCGGCTCTCCCAAATGTTCTAAACAATAGTTTGGGTTTCGTTTTTCCCAATTACCAAACAAAATTTTAGATATATGTCCATTTCGGAACGAGACCTTGTCTTTACCGTATTCGTCTCGGGTTTCTAGTCCCATATCCGCTCGTATAATTAATTGTTTTGAGACAATGTAATGCATTGAATATATATCAACTTTTATATATACTAGGTGATCATCCGCACTGCGCTACAGAGTTTTCTATATATTTGTACATACAAACAAACGTGTTGGTCATTATATGCCATTGTTTCTTCTAATAGTTCTCACAAATGTTTAGGCATTGGAGGATAGAAGAACAAACGAATTAGAGATATCTAACACAACAATGGTGTGGTCATCTGATCAGGTTGATTAGAATATTCATGTGGCTGTTCATACGGTAGCTCGTGCTCGCTTCCTTCTTCTCCTCCATGGCCATTGGTGAGATCTTCAACTTCGAGAATCTCAACCCTCCGTTTCATCTTCCTTTGCAGTTTTAATGCAACATCGGATGGTCGAAACCGTCCGCAAAGGATTACTTGACGTTCCTTTTTGTTGATCATGTGTGTATCAACTTCTTCATAAAAAAGTATCCAAAACATGTGTTAGTATTGAATTTTCTATAAATCCACCACGACTAAACCTACATAAAATGGTGCATATAGTAACATCGATAAAATTTAACGATGTCTTTCTAAAATTTTCAGATTTTCCACTCAAAAAATCCTCCTTGAACTTTAAATCTTATTTTCATAACATCCTTCTTTGCTCATTTCATCCACATATTATTTTATATAACCAATATAAACCAACCTTTCATATTGATGATAATCCTCCTAGCTTTTCTACAACAAGCATTGCAATCCAAGTTAATCCTCATCACAACACAACATTGCTTCTGCATTTCACCACCCCAAAAAAAAAAAAAATTATCACAAATCCAAGAAAATTATTGTTCAAACAAATAAAAGAAAACACAAAACCTTTTCCGACATGAGACGAAAGAGCAATATTGTATGATATGTTTTTGGTTAAGAAAACAAAAGTATACTTATAAATTAAGATTTTGGAATCTGATTCTCTAACTTAGGTAGAGCAGAGAAGATATATAAGAAAACTGGTTTTGTTATGTTACCTAATATCCATTGAGAAGCATCTAAATTTTCTTTGTTTCTAGATGGTTTAACCTAAACCGAAGTTTCAGATAAATTAATCCGGTTTAATTATATATCCGGTTATTAAACTGGTAACTGATACAAATGTAGGCGAAGACGCTCAACGAACTTCAACCTCGTCTTCTCCGTCCACTTCACTCTCTCTAAACTCTCTCTCAGATCTCTCTCTCTCTGTGATTCAACAATGGCGGTTTCTTCTTCTTCGTTTCTATCGACAGCTTCACTAACCAATTCCAAATCCAACATTTCATTCGCTTCCTCAGTATCCCCATCCCTCCGCAGCGTCGTTTTCCGCTCCACGACTCCGGCGACTTCTCACCGTCGTTCAATGACGGTCCGATCTAAGATTCGTGAAATTTTCATGCCGGCGTTATCATCAACCATGACGGAAGGCAAAATCGTGTCATGGATCAAAACAGAAGGCGAGAAACTCGCCAAGGGAGAGAGTGTTGTGGTTGTTGAATCTGATAAAGCCGATATGGATGTAGAAACGTTTTACGATGGTTATCTTGCTGCGATTGTCGTCGGAGAAGGTGAAACAGCTCCGGTTGGTGCTGCGATTGGATTGTTAGCTGAGACTGAAGCTGAGATCGAAGAAGCTAAGAGTAAAGCCGCTTCGAAATCTTCTTCTTCTGTGGCTGAGGCTGTCGTTCCATCTCCTCCTCCGGTTACTTCTTCTCCTGCTCCGGCGATTGCTCAACCGGCTCCGGTGACGGCAGTATCAGATGGTCCGAGGAAGACTGTTGCGACGCCGTATGCTAAGAAGCTTGCTAAACAACACAAGGTTGATATTGAATCCGTTGCTGGAACTGGACCATTCGGTAGGATTACGGCTTCTGATGTGGAGACGGCGGCTGGAATTGCTCCGTCCAAATCCTCCATCGCACCACCGCCTCCTCCTCCACCTCCGGTGACGGCTAAAGCAACCACCACTAATTTGCCTCCTCTGTTACCTGATTCAAGCATTGTTCCTTTCACAGCAATGCAATCTGCAGTATCTAAGAACATGATTGAGAGTCTCTCTGTTCCTACATTCCGTGTTGGTTATCCTGTGAACACTGACGCTCTTGATGCACTTTACGAGAAGGTGAAATTGAATTGAATGAAACAGATGAAGCTGATGTTGTATTGAATGATGAAGCTGATGTTAAATCACTGCTTTTGTTTACAGGTGAAGCCAAAGGGTGTAACAATGACAGCTTTATTAGCTAAAGCTGCAGGGATGGCCTTGGCTCAGCATCCTGTGGTGAACGCTAGCTGCAAAGACGGGAAGAGTTTTAGTTACAATAGTAGCATTAACATTGCAGTGGCGGTTGCTATCAATGGTGGCCTGATTACGCCTGTTCTACAAGATGCAGATAAGGTAAGCATAAGCAATAAAGTTGTAGAAAATAGCTAGCGTGTGAGTGAATTAACACACACACTTGGTATTATTAGGCTGGTTTCTTTAACTGAATGTGTGAGTCGTGTTGGTTGTTTTGATAGTTGGATTTGTACTTGTTATCTCAAAAATGGAAAGAGCTGGTGGGGAAAGCTAGAAGCAAGCAACTTCAACCCCATGAATACAACTCTGGTACTATTCTTAACGAATTGTTTAGATGACAAACATGTGAAGTGTGTTTAAGGATTTTGATTTAAGGGATATATCTATGGAATGCAGGAACTTTTACTTTATCGAATCTCGGTATGTTTGGAGTGGATAGATTTGACGCTATTCTTCCGCCAGGACAGGTATATGAAAGAAACTTTCATTGCCTCTTCTATGAATAGTGATTACAAGGAATTTACTTAATTGTTATACTCAAATCTCTAGGGTGCTATTATGGCTGTTGGAGCGTCAAAGCCAACTGTAGTTGCTGATAAGGATGGATTCTTCAGTGTAAAAAACACAATGCTGGTAAGTTTTATTTTGACTTAATAAACTTCCTGATGGGTTTGGTGAATCACTTCGACTTAGAAAGTTTAAAATACGATTAGCTATAGCTTTTGGCTATGCTAACAGTAACATTGTCGCTTTGTTGTTATGTTGGCAGGTGAATGTGACTGCAGATCATCGCATTGTGTATGGAGCTGACTTGGCTGCTTTTCTCCAAACCTTTGCAAAGATCATTGAGAATCCAGATAGTTTGACCTTATAAGACGCCAAGCGAAGACGAGAAGTCAAAAACAGTTTCCAAAATTCCTGAGCCAAATTTTTCCCAAGTAAATTTTTTAATCTTCATTGTTCTTGGTCTTGCTCTACTTCTTTTGCATCTTTTTCTTCACTTGTGTTGTATCTGTATTTTTGTTTTCAAGAATCATCATTTTGGGTTTTAAACAAATAATTTCCTATCCAGAATCAGCCCACCGGCCTTAAGAAAAGAGAGTTACTAGACACGGCCTATTATCTGAGGGCATATCTGTTGTGTCTGTATTTTTTTTGGGCACGGCCTTAAAGATTGTGCCCAAGCCAAGCAATCTATTGCTTAGATCTCAATTTACTTAGTAGAACGAACATTATTTGGATTTGAAAATTAGACATATATCAATTAGGGCTGAAATCCAACATACCACAAGCCCAATTCTTGTAAAGAACTAAAGAAGGACTAATCAGAGATTGAATTACCATTGTTGTTTCAAAACTCAACTTGTTTGGGTGAATATCCCTTTTTCATTTCGTGTTTTAAATTTTTACTAACCATTTTATTATTTATTTTGTTGTATACAATATGATTTAAATCATGTTTAAATTTTTTTTTTTTAACATCAATCATGTTTAAATTTATTGTATTTTTGGAAAGGAATAAGTTAGCAAAAACTTTTAGTAAATATATATATATGGATTGCAATGGTGGAAGTCTAGAACCTTTTTGTAATCAACAATAATTTCAGATTCTGATATGAAAATCTTTTTAATAATTCTGATCTCTGGAATACCGAATACATCCATGATCATATAAGATTGTAACATTAACACAAAAGCTAACGAAATGATAAAGGCGATTAAAGATTAACAGTTCCTGAAGAGAAAAAAGTTCTTACAAACTAATCTAAACCACTTACTCCTACTAAAAACATTTTGATTTTTCTAATCCTAATAACTTAACAAAATATATAGATCCTAATACCTATTATCCAATAATAGAGGGAAAAAAAAGAAAAAAGAAAAAGCGAGGCAAAACGCTTAACAAAACGTCACCGTTCGTAGCCCGCTTTTTTAAAAAGGTCCGGTATGTTGTTACTCCGCCGGTAAAAACTCCGGCCGCCATGAAAACAAATCGCCGGAATCTAAACACCCATCGAAATATTCGAAAAGCCCATCATCACCAAGATCGCAAGGTCCGAACTCCGTAACATGATCCTCAAACCCACATAACTCTCCAACCTCTGATGAATCCGACGAGGCTCGTACCAATTCCGTCACCGTTTCCTCACACGACGGAGGAAGAAGCGTTTGCGGTGGCGTAAGCGGCGGTGGCAAACCCAGCTCGTCATCAGAAGCTTCGAAAAGGTATCCAAGATCCGGCTGAGTTTCACCGGAGCTTAGCGCCGCCGTCGTTGTCGATAACTCATTCTCGAAACTCTTCATCACCGAGTCAAGATCTTGACTCACTGGGTCAAGCCCCGAGTCATCGAACAAATCATCTCTTAACCGCTTCACGTCCGGCGAGTCGAGGTCTAACCCGTCTCTGACTCGTTTATTCCCGACAGAGTCAGTCCGAGTTAGCCTCTCCTCCAATAAATCCTCCATAGCTGAACCGGTGGTACGGGTTATCGCTTTGGTTAAGATGGTACGGTTTTAATGAGTGGCAATACTGTAATTAAGCGTGAGATATGGGTACAGAATCGGAAGAAGGGGAAACACGAGATTTTATAGTGGAGAGAAGATATAAAGAGAAGCAGATATAAAAGTCGGTAACGAAAGAGAAAGCGAGTGATTTCAGACGCAGACTTTGGCGCGTGTATAACGAATAGTTTGGGCATCACAGATCTTTCACTTTTTTTTTTCCTAGTTCTTTTTTTTTCTGGTTTTTATTTTTATTTGGTTTTATATTTTTTGGGATTTCAAATGTCGTTTTCTAATTTCTGAACGTTATTATTAATTGGTTTAAAATTCGGTACGTACGTTGCAGGACACATGCTCGGTCAGTTAGGTTTTTTGTGTTCATCAAAAAAGTTGTATAATTAAAAACAAAAGTGTTGTATAATTAGAGAGTACAAGACGTTACGTTGTTGTTGCCTTACCCAAAAAAAAAAAAAAAAAAAAAAAAAATAAAAA
>Ga0041059_1002366_pt1 | contig 14158 bp, 14 predicted proteins | sample AraColnosormetaG_FD_56232 | JGI IMG/M metagenome (GOLD analysis project Ga0041059, IMG submission 56232) | Arabidopsis roots microbial communities from North Carolina, USA - Col MF nosort | ecosystem: Host-associated > Plants > Roots > Unclassified | place: USA: North Carolina | collected...
GGACTAAGCTTCCATGACCAACACCGAGACATGAGGCTAGACATCGATAACATGTCATATGAGGTTCGTCTTTACATCTTTGAAACCCACGTTTTGTTTTGGGATGTAGTATCTTTACCGTTTTGTCTTTTCTTTTGATTGAATACAGGAACTATTAGCTCTAGAAGAGAGGATTGGTACAGTAAGCACTGCTTTGACAGAAGAAGCAATATCAAAGTGCTTGAAAACAAGTATCTATCAGATGAAACCTTTGAGTTATGGGTCTATCACCAAAAGTCCTAGTGATAACAAGGAAGATGCCAAATGCAGCATCTGCCAGGTCTGTCCCTTTTGTTAGTCATAATCAAGTCTTTGGCTTTGATGAAATCTTAAGTAAAACCTGTCATGGGTTGATTTAGCTAAGTGAACAACACCGAAATCTTTGATGATTACAGGCGTTTCATTGATGACATGATGGTGGATATAGAACTGATATGTATATGTAAAATCAGAAGTTTTCTTTCCCTTTTCTCTACAGTTCTTCATACTCTGATCTTTGTTATTCTCAGGAAGAATATACGATTGGAGATGAAGTTGGGAGGCTACACTGTGAGCACACATACCATGTGAAGTGTGTGCAAGAGTGGTTGCGGATAAAGAGTTGGTGCCCAATCTGCAAAGCCACAGCCGAAACCTCCTCTAAATAACCGTCTTCTTCTTCTTCCTCGTTCGTTGTATTAGTTCTTTCATCTAAAGCCTGTGAACAACAATGGAACCTGCGTAAAAAAGGCCTCACCATTTCCTTTGTGTACATACCAATTCACACCGGCTCTGTCTCTCTCTCCCTTTTGTCTAATGACAAAGCTATCCTGTGTTTCTCTTGTCTTTTCCTCTCTTTACTGTTGACTTCCGTAATGTAAAGTGGGAAAGACGGAAACGATTTCATTTGAACTTTGAAGATCAAGTAAACATGATCTTTTAATTCTTAAAATTGGACAATTTGTTGAAAAGCAACAAAGAGCGTGGTTCTTTGGATCTATGGACTTAAGAGAAAACTTAGAAAGACATTCAAAAAAGAAACTGGAGTCGCATTCTGCATATTTTCGAAGTAAGAGCCAAAGGTTTCCCAAAAAAGAAAGCAACAATTGCTGGTGGATAGAATGAGAAACCGAAAGCAGATTCATCAAGGGATTTAGAATCTGAATATTACTTGATGGGATCATCTGAAATAGTTGATGTCAATACCTTGTAGGGAAAACGAAACAAGCAAGAAAACCAACCAGTAGTAAAAAATAAAAATGAGGCAATTTTACTGATTTTGAAAATAACTTTTTCATTGAAATGAGGTAACAAAAATGTAAATGTAAATGTAAAAGTGATGTCAATGTGTCTTCAAGATATGAATTCTAAAACAATTCTAAGACTATGTTACATACAGAGCAATACTGCAACTATTACATGATTGTTTATACCTTGCTCTTGCCTAAAACCCACAGTATCTCAGCCAAAACTTTCTCTTGATTTCCTTATCGGCCTGGGTTTACACACAAAGCTTGATACTCGCAGGAATGGCCAAATTTCTTTTGATCTTACAACAACACGTATTCATTCATATCTACTAACCTGCCCCGAGTTTGCGGCTGCAGGACATAGTTGTGTCAATCAGCCATCATGTCCACATGGGATGCAGAGCTCAAGAATCGTTCTGCTACCAAAATCAGTGGCCAGTTTTTTTGGACCAGAGAGCTTACTCAGACAATTTGCAGCATCCAACATGCCAAGCATTTTCTTTTACACCCCTTCTCGTTCCTCGAATAAAGATATGGAAATTCTTTCCCGTAGCAATGGCCAGTCTTCACCAAGTTGATGTGGATTTAGCTCCATTGCAACTCTAAAATCAAGCAAAGACACTGAATGTTGTTCTCGCGTTATGTCAGATGGTTGGTTGCTAGTTTGTATGTGAAAACTATTATTCGTTCGCACCCCATTTACAAGCTCGTCTCGGCTCTGCTGTTTTTCTAAACTGTGTTTTCCAGGCGTTCCATTCATGGACCGAGCTCCAGCCAAATCAACGCATGATTTCATTAGTTTCTTCAGGTACAAGTCCAACATGTTATTTAAAACAATAGAACACTCCGCTGAAACCCCTCCAAGACCCTGTGTTACTGCAATATTCTCCATCCTCTTCCTCAGCATCTCTGTATCTGATAATCCACCACTGTCATAGCAACTGATAGCAGCTGCGCTGGTCGAAACTGGAACTGTTCTGCGGTCCCCACCGACACTAGCCGAACAAAATGGAATCCCCAGAGGTGCCATTACAGGAGGTGTGGAAAGAATCCTTACTTGAGCTTCATCATCTCTGCTAATTGGAGCTGCAACCTGATCTTTACCGGAAACCGCCTTTTGTTCAGCAGGGCAAAGAAATGCACTGTCTCTTTCATCAGGATATCGACCAGGTCTTGAATAAGCAAAAGGACCCAAAACCTTTCCGTTTGACCCTAGCGGACAAGGCTTATCTCTGATTGTCCTGTCGTCACATGTTCCAGGCCTAACCTTGGCTAACACCCCATTGGACAAAGCAAGATCATTCCTAATATGGTCAGGGTTTAGAGATCTGCTTTCTTCAGGTCCATCTTCTTTCCCAAGCACCAAAGATTTGCCAGGGTGACCGGATTGGTGAACTGATGGTGGGGACTTAGCCAGAGATGCATTTCTCAAGATGGAACGAATCAACTTATTGTGAAGAGAAAGATTCTCTCTCCCCAAAAGACGGAAACATGACTTATCAAACTCACTCTTAGTAAGCTTCTGACTCAGAAACCTGCCCAAGTAGTAAAAATACCTTGTAGATCTTTCAACCCCAACCTTCTTCACTATATGCACTTTTAGCTCAGCTAGATCAATCCTGGGATCTTGAAGACGTTGCATACTTCTTTCTGGCTTCTTCTTCTAAACCGAAACTAAGTGAAACAGTCAGAGGAGTGCACAAAATGCACCCTCTCAGCTTCTAGTTATCCTTCACACAAACAAACCCAACTCATCAACGTATTTATTCTCAAACTCAAATCCAGAAGCATTTCAAGAACTCAGCTGAAGCTTTTTAGTACAGGCCACTCCAATCTCATCTCCCCAAAAACCCAAACCCTAGAGATCATTATCTACTAGCCAGCTTTGAAATTCAACCTCGGCTGTTTCAGAATCAGAGTATATTACAAACCCTAGCTTGGAATTAGCAAATCAATCCATCAAGAAGGAAGAATCAATCCAACTAACCGTTTCTCCAAGTTCACGAGCGAGTAAGAAGACGAAACTGAATCAGAGCAGAAAAACCCCGCATTTTTTGTTTCACGCCCAATTCGGAAGCTAAGAACTTTGAGAATTCCCGAAATTTGAGTTGGAGCAAATCGAGATCAGTTGAGTTGAACAAATGATTGGAGCTTTGAGAACAGAGCAACAGATTCGAATTGCCTAAAGAATGATGAAATTCGAATTGAAGAAGGAGGAAGCGGGCAATGAGAAGCGGGACCCAAGCTTGTAAGCAGAAGAACAAGTGTTGGAAGATTTGACCAGAAAGAATTCAGACAAAAGAAAAATCGGAACAAAACAAGTAACTTCCGAGTTCCGACACCAACCCAATGATTTCTCGGCTTCTTAATAATACACTTCTGCTTCGATTGAATCTTCGTGGCTTCTTCTTTCGTATGGCTTTTCAGATTTGAATGTCTGAGCGCTTTCGCTCTTCTGTGTTTATTTTAGCTTCGATCGCTGCTTATTGGGTTTTTGTTGTTCGTTTTTCTTCACTTTTGTTTCTGTCTGTTTTGTTTTTTCTCTCTCTCTTTCTGTCTGTCTTGATAAAATTGGTTATTGGGTTTCTTCTTTTCGCTCGTTATTGCTTTTGTACTTTGGTAAGAGATTGTGTAACACTAGATTGAACCCATTTGATTATATTCATCTTACAATGTTTTGATCTGAGTGATCTCATCTAATATTGGATCATGTCAGAATTTGTTTACTTGACACTTTACGAGGTTAAAAGATGAGTGGTGTTAGTACTTGAGATTTCCCCCAAAAAAATTAGGTGTTGGCTTTTTGGTCAAGTAAAAAAGATTTAAAAATTTGGCATCGAACAAAAGAAAAAGAGTTTCAACATATGGAAACTGCAAACTACAAAGCTTCGTCAGCTGGAACGAAACCAAGCTTCAAACTTACAACATTAAACATTAGAGATTTCAGACAAATGAAAGAAACAACAGAGACACAATTCCACATAACTCGACAAGACAAATCCTCCTAACTCAAATACTACAAGATAACCTAAAAAGATAACGAAGTGACCAAAGACCAAACACAAACAGAGTGGGATTCAAATCTAAAAGAGATGTCACATAATCCTACCTCATCATAATACTCTCCTACTGCATTGTGTTTGTTGTGTACAGCTCATCTTACAAAGTTTATTTGGCCCGTCCTTTGCCTCGACCTCCTCTGCCTCTTCCTCTACCTCGGCCTCTTCCTCTTCTGCTGTATGCCAAGACCTTGGTATTTCCCGGGCTGCTACTTGCTGAGTTTGAGTTAGGTAGAGACTGGTCTCCTGGGAGCCACTCTTCTTCATGGGTGCTTGAACTGTTAGAGGCACTTGAGTGGCTGTCATTGCTTTCGTTATTAATTGCACCATCTGAGCCATTCCCTACTGTCATATCATCACCATGAATTTCAGCTATAGGCTGAGAAGCCTTGGTTTCTTCTGGTGGTGTGGGTTTTGGTTGACCTTCCATAACCGCTGGTGAACTGAAAAAGTAAGGCTTTGCTTAGGAGGAAATAATGTCATCATGTCAAACTAGCCAGACAAAGGAGTTGCTTTTCACCTAGGTGATGAAGATGGGAAACCGTTAGAAGTATGACGTGATGCGCCTATTTCATCAGCTTCTTTTGATGTTTCAAACACATCTTTAGGGATGCAAGAGTTCCCAGTAGGATCCAAAGTTGCCCCAAGAGCCAAGACAGCTGCATCAATAGGAGCGCAAGTAAATTAAGAGAACCCAACTAAAAATCAGAACCAAAGGAATTCAACATCCAATGTATACCATTTGTGGTGTTTCCGATAGTAGAAGTAGGTTGGATAAAATCGCCATCTTGATCATTGAAGTCATCTACAGCAGTTCCACTGTCGCATACAGTTGAAAAACTTCAGAAGATTGATATACTAAAAAACATATCTGTCAAAAAGAAACAAGGTACAATCTGTGTTGGAAGGATAAGCACAATAAAAAGAACCTTTGAGGAGCGGTATTCGTATCTTCAGATGGCTTGACTCCTTGTGTGGAGATAAATGTCTCCTCCAAACCAACTCCACCTAATCAGAACACATTAAATCCATGAGACAGAGTATAAAAAGCGAAGATGAGAGAGTGTATACAAATTAAGGATTAAGGGAGAAACTAACGAGATCTAGTGTGTAAAACTCCTGTTTCTTTGACGGCTTGATTAGCTTCCGTAGTCTTCACTCAAGTAAAACACACAAGGACACCAAAACAAGAAAGATTGGAACTGCAAGTTTTTTCTTGGTAATGAGAGACACATAGTGTAAAGAGTGCTTGATACCTGATTGTGCTCAGAGGTAGGTATGGCTGAATTTGGTAGAGCTCTGCTTTGTTCATTCCGTACAGCTGAAAGAACAGAAAAGAAGAGTTAATTTCAGTTTCAACTCATGTCTTACTGAAAAACTTCTTCCACGTGTGAATAAAGAAAGAAAAAAAACACCTCCATCAGCATTCAAAGACGAAGCATTTCCTTTGAGCATATCAGTCGCTAAAACATAGGGGCTGTATTTAGGTTCCAAAGAGGCTACACTACTGGGACTTTTAAGCATTTCCTCGGTTGCTTTAGCTCTGACTTTGCGAATTTCATCTTGAATATTCCATGACTGATTAGAACCGGACTTCCTTTTCAGCTGCATTTGGTAACCAATGTCAGAATGAATAAGGGTAAATTTGAGAGAGCCATTGAAAATACATATAACGGTATGCAACTTTTCTTTAGGAATAGCTGGAAATAGTGTCCCACAAATTCCTCGTGGTTATCTAACATAAACAATAGAAGTTAAGCAGAGAATTTTATCTCATAAACCAAGATGAAACGACTTCAGACTTTCAAACAACATTTGACCAAAAGAAAAGTATGCACTGCTGGAGAACTTAAAATTCTAACCTTGGATGAGGAAAAGTTTCCAGCGCTATAAGGAAGGGGTGTCCCTTGCACTCTTGCTGATGATGGTGATCGAAAATCTAAATTATTCGCAGCTGGAGATCCCCATGGCAGACGAGCTCGCATATAAGACTTGGCCACGTCCACAGGCGATCCAGCACCATCTTCAGTTGCCTGGAGATTTAAACTAATGGCTGAGATGGTGATCATCATTTAAAGTACAATGGAAAAAGAATACTGTGAAGCGAAGCTATCAGAAGTTGACCAAAATCATGTAAGTAAATGGTCTTCATAGTCAAAAGAAGAGCAACAATATGGATCTTTTGCATTTTAAGCGGACAAAAAGGTATTTCCCAATCAGGACATTTCAGAATTAACGTCACCAGATGGCCACACGCAGAATTCTGAACAACCTACTTTTGCAAGAGAGCTTTAAGTTGCTGATCACATGGATTGGCATATAACAATCAAATCATTTTACCCAAACAGAAGATGTCTCCTTCTATAATAATAATGGCTTAGAGCACGGAGACAAGATATCACAAAAAAGTTGATACCTGCAGGCTGCAGCAATTAGAACAGTTAAGAAGCAAGTTTCCAGAACTTACTTTATACTTTGAACTTGATCCTGATTTCTTCTCCTCCAACCATTTTCTTGCTTCCATGACAGCTGTATTGGACATTTCACCCACATTCACGTCTAGAAATAAAATAGAAAAGAAGACGTTATCACATAGACTAATCCGGTCTACTTGCACAGTCTACCATCAGTAACATACCGCTTGTCAATCCATAGTCATCATGACTCGTCTCAATAGCAGAGGGGACGCTGGGATGATCTACAACCCTAGCCTTGATGATATCTATTAACCTATCACCCTCTTCCCTGAAACAACATACACATGAATGAATAAGCAGGATACAAGATCAGCTTAGATTTGGTAACTACACACGTCTCAGAAAGATTCTTTAAGCTATGAGGTGTAAATAATAAGAATAGTCGAGGAGGCTGCTACTTATGATGTCCAAAAAGCCAGGCAGAGAAATACCTTGCAAATGTTTCTTGCAAGAGAAGCTGCTCAATTACACGCTTAGAACTGAGTCGTTGAATGCTTGGTTGCTGGGCACTCAGAAGGTCCTATTCACACAAGCACAAAAACTGAAATTATGCTTTTATAAAAAAAACTCTCAGTTGAAAACGTGTTAGCTTCACGAACTTTACTTCAAACAATTATCATAGGACTACAGTGGCATAGCAATCACCAAAACGAACAAGGTGGTTAGTACCTCTTCAGTAAAATCGGGATTGTTCTTCTCAACATCCTCATCACCATCAATATCTGCAAACAAAGAAGAAAACATATAAAAATCCATACATTAAAAGAATAAGACACAACAAAGCTGGTTGGTATTCTCAATCCCAGAACTACATTATATGAATAAAAATTAGAGCTTTAGAATTAGTATGAAGTTTATAGCTTAGAAGTAACCTAACTAAATAGAGTACAACAATGCTTAACTGCTCTTAAGTCCCACATATTAAAGGAAAGAGAAAATGGGAAAGCTTTAAGTCAAACTTCACATTTCAAACGAAACGGTAGCTTTCAGATTCGACCAGACAATAAACCAAAAATTCAAATTAATCCTATCTAAACTGAAATAAATGGTACAAACCTGAAGATGAATCCTCGTCCTCCTCCGAAGATGAGGAAGAGTCGGAGAAGACGACGGAAGAAATGAATTTTCCGGCGCCGGAAGCAATTACGCTGGCGGGTTTGTAAACGAGCCTGGAGATCCAACTAGGGTTTTGCTGAGGAGGATCTCGGGATCTCTGAACGGGGCGCTCACACGGCGTCCTGACAACAGCGGTGCGTCGTGGTCGAACAATTTTCCCACCGACTCGAGGCTGACCTGCTCCGGCGGCGTAACCGGAGACGGAATCCATGGTGAAAGTGAGAGGAGGAGGGAGAAGTTCGTTGTAGGAAATAATGAAAGTGTTGAGGAAAAATTGGTAATTTCTCGTTATTTGTCGTCTTCTTGTTTTTTTTTTTAATTGGGGGTGAATAGTTAGTTTCCTAAATTACAGGCCTGCGGTTAAAATTTCTTCCACTAATAAAATTAGGCAAAAACAAAACATTGCGATTAAAAAAAATTAATCGTAGTAAAATCATGTATTATATTCTTCTCTTTTCATATTTTGAACATATCACATGATGTTTAGATCTTATAAATGCAGTAATTTAATAGAGAGATTAGAATTTGGAAGAAAAAAAAGTTACATGATTAAACGAAGTAATTAATCAAGTTGTAAGTAGTTATTTTAAAAACAATATTAGAAAAATGTTTTTTGGTTACTCATACAGTAATACTTAATTCGTCAACTGTGTCAGTGTTACAAAAAGGCTAAAAGAATGGGCCAAATGGGCTACTCTTGTATCGGGTCAGGAACGGGTCAGTTCCAACCCGATCGGATCTAAAATGGGCGGGGCGCCTTCCTTTTCATTTTGATGGCAATCAATCATCATCAATCGACGCTTTTTTAGAGACAAACACGATCGCCGATCCATTTACGAGCCGTCGTTGCTCTACACATATCAACAACAAATCTTATCCTCCCAACTATCTTTTCTCTGATTTTCTTTTCTTCTCCAGTTTCCATTTCTAGAATCGATCGATATTGAAGGAGAGAAGATGCCTGGTTTAACATGTAACGCGTGTAACATGGAGTTCAAGGACGAAGAAGAACGTAACCTTCATTACAAATCCGATTGGCACCGCTACAATCTCAAGCGCAAGGTTTCATTTCTTCTGCTTTCTCTATCGAATTTGAACTCAAGCCTATCTGTTTCTCGGGAAAATCTTGCGTCGGTGATGAGATGAAAGTTTCTGAGAAACAGCTTTTCCATTTTGCTATCGAAATTGTTTAGTTAAGGTTATGGAATCGTAGAGTTTATATGAAAATTTGTTTTGAAGCTTATTCTACTAAGGAACAAGGATTTCAATAATCATAGATTTGGTTACTTCTAGGCATTTGAATCTTTGTATTTCTGTAATTTTTTATGTTAGGTGGCTGGAGTTCCTGGAGTTACAGAAGCCTTGTTTGAGGCTAGACAATCTGCTCTTGCTCAGGAGAAGAATAAATCAAATGAAGCACCTATGCTTTATACTTGTGCAATCTGTGCTAAAGGTTACAGGAGTTCCAAGGCTCATGAGCAGCATCTTCAGTCGCGTAGCCATGTTTTGCGGGTTTCACAAGGGACATCAATCAACGGAGAGGAGGATATAGCGATTATCAGGCAACTTCCTCGCCGTGTTCAACACAGGGGTTCCATTGATGATGATAGTGAAGATGAATGGGTGGAGGTTGATTCTGACGAGGAATTGGCTGCTGAAGAAGCCTCTGATTCTTTGTCTAAGTTGAATGTGAATGAGTCTGGATCTGCTGAAGATATGGATGATGATGGTGATGCAGATAAGTATGAGCTGGATCCAACCTGCTGTTTGATGTGTGACAAAAAACATAAGACCTTAGAGAGCTGTATGCTTCACATGCATAAGCATCATGGTTTCTTTATTCCCGATATTGAGTATCTCAAGGATCCTGAAGGGCTTCTCACTTACCTTGGTCTTAAGGTTTGGACTCATCAATTTACCATTCAGTGTTCGTTGTTGTCAAGCTTTGAAATTCTTACTCCTGTTTACTTATACATTGCTCATCATTTAGGTCAAGAGAGACTTCATGTGTCTGTACTGCAATGAGCTGTGCCGTCCATTCAGCAGCTTAGAAGCTGTAAGAAAACATATGGAAGCAAAGAGTCATTGCAAACTGCATTATGGTGATGGTGATGATGAAGAAGATGCTGAGCTAGAAGAGTTTTATGACTACAGCAGCAGGTTTCAACTCTCTTCTATCTCTGATTATTCTTGTTCTCGCCTGTATTCCTCGTTCTATGCCAAATCTTAATCCGCACCTTTCTTTGGAATATATGAATTGAGCAGCTATGTTGATGAAGCTGGAAAGCAAATTGTTGTATCTGGTGAAACAGACAATACTGTAGAACTCGTTGGTGGTTCTGAGCTCTTGATCACGGAGAAGTCCGAGAACACAACAACGTCTAAAACTCTCGGGTCCCGTGAATTCATGCGTTACTACAGACAGAAGCCACGCCCAACTTCTCAAGACAGCAACCAGATAATTGCCTCTTTATCTTCAAGGTTTGTTTTCTCCAAACCCGTTAATCATCCGAGTCTATCCAATCAGATAATCGGCAAGGTAAACTAAGGTTATTCCAACAAATGGTAAATTCTCAGGTACAAGAGCCTGGGTCTGAAGACAGTACCGTCGAAAGAGGAGACTTTGAGGATGAAAGTGCGCAAGGAGATGAGCAAGAGAGGCGAGACAATGCGTACCAAGATCGGAGTGAAGAGTAATGTCATAAGAAACTTGCCCAATAACGTCCCATATTAGTTTCTGTGTATGTGCCACTTGTTCTCAAGTGTTGGATTGTATGATGATTTCATGTACTTTTGAGTCTTTGACCAAGTTGTGTTGCTACTTGGTAATAAGAGTAAGCTTTAAAAAGAGTATGTTCACTGAAATAGAAATGTTAAAAATTAATACACGAACGTTGACTTCTGATTTACTCTCAATATCTACATTGTCCAGAGATGCATGTAAAACAAAGAAGAGACAACGACAAAAGGGTACTACAATATCCCAAAAAGGCTTTTTGTTTAGTTTTTGTACAAAGGCTGCGACTGCTGCGAGTAATGTCACAAGACAAACCTAAAATAAAATTTATGTGTAGAAACAAAAAGAAAAAGAAGAAAGAGGTCCAAAACCAAGAACACTGGCTACAAATAGGCTGGTCTGCATCATTTGCTTCGCTTCATTTTCCAGCTGACTGAGAAAGAACGAAAAGGAACATTACAGATTCACAAGAAGACAGTACCAAAAGCATAGAAACAGAAGGTTAATACCTAATTTTCATAGAAGCGGGTTCGACGCCTTCTTGAACTGTAAATCAGAGAAAACAAGGCATCAAGCAATGTCTCTTAAGTAACCATCATATATAGCACAAGAAAGCTACTAAACCAGGTCAACACCCCAAGCTATTATGCCAGAAATATCACACAATGGGGCCTGATTAGCTAATTTGTCATTCAAGAGGTGCCTAAAAACCAGGCTCACTGGTAAGCCTTTAATATCAATGCAGAATAATTATAAACTATGAAAGTAAGAATGTATATCTCTGCAGACAGCAACAATACAAAATTAGTGGTGTAAAGCTATAGATTATTCTGACCTTTGGTGCATAGAGCTACTTCTGTTAGCTCCACTTGTGCTGATGAACTCGTCATCGATCTCATCTACTCTATACTCCGGAAACTCTATGGATGCTACTGAGCTGTCATCAGAGTTGGAATTCTCATAGCTAGAGCGGCGACTCCCTCTCCTACTCTCACTCATTCTTGATCTTCTTCGATTCCTGGCATTCCTTATATTGTCAAACATTTGATAGAGAATACAAGATGTCCACCAGTTTCCTTCATTGTTGGGAACATCCTCAAATTCATCTCCTGTGTCATCATCTCCATATTCGATCACATAGTCCCCTAAAACCACTCCTCTTGGAACTTCTGAGTGAATTGTGCTCAACACGTCGATTATTTCAGACGACTGCTGGAAATTCTCCCAGTCAAGCTTCCGTGCTGGATCAATTTCTGAAGGACGAGAATCCGGATGCTCTGACTGAGCATGTTTGCGAAGCTCCAAGTAAGTACCCATAAACCTGCATCGTTCTTCCTCACAGCAACGTTTTTTCTCATCAAGACGAAGACGAGCTTCTTCTACAACAAGCCAGCCAGTAACTTCTCCTCTACACAGTGGACACACAGGTTTGCAACTCTCTTCTAAAACCTTAGAGCGAGGCTCATCAGGAGCAGGAGGTGATTCAGTACCACAGGCGCTAATGAAACGATCCAAACAGTTAGAGTGAAGGTGATCAGTATTGCAGACAAAAGCACGGCAACCGTTTCCGTAAGAAGAACACTGGAGAAGCACACCATTGTGAGGGAAATCCAAACAAATGGGACAAGTTAAATCATCCCAATTGAGAGTCAACTGAAACTCTTGGGTAGAAAAGGTCTTGGCTTGAAGCCGCTTTTCACAAACATGTTGTTGTTCCAGAGCCATAAAGTTGCAAACTTTTTTCTCAAAGATCCGCAAATGAAAACAAGCTCAATCCAACTTATCAGGAACTCAGTCTCTGTATAATCACCAACCTTTGACGGAACAAATCCTTTCCACGTTACTTGATATTAGCTGAATATATGAATGTAAAAGGAGACTAATAAGTATTTTTTTCACAATCTCAAATCTGCAAATAAGAATGCAAAAGATAAAACCTCTAAAACCAATTCGATGAAAACGATTCAGTTGCTAGTGAAACACGAAGAAACCAAGAGAGAGTGAGAATCGGATTCAAAATCAAAGGATTTTAGAAAACTGATCGCGATATAAAAACATATGAGAGCAGAAGAACCCTAGCGAAATTAGAAACGACGGATCCAAATCACTGAATTGGAAATCAGTAAGCAGATGAAAAACATGGAGAAATAAAGAAGGAAATCGAAGAAGCTGACCTGAGATTGAAAGTTACAAAGGGAAGTGGAAGAAGAAGAAGAAGAAGGGAGATGATGGGGTTTGCTTGTGGGGATAGTGTTTCGCAGTTGGTAGCTTTTTTCTCTCAATCCCCATAACCATTTTTACCTTTTCAATACACTAATTAAACTATTAGCAGCTATTTTAATATCCTTAATATATTAATTAATGGAAGGTTTCTTTCATTAATCTAAAATATTTTATGACGACTTTTTTAATAAAATAACATAATCAAAAATATACTACAGGTTAGTATTTCACAAATAGTAAGTTTTCAAATTACTGTACATATAAATTTAAATTAGGAAATAAATCAACAAATTCTTCTTGCAAAATACATAAAAAGCTTTGACTAGTTTTTATTGTTTTTCTAATGTTTTTGTTTTGTTTTGTTTGGTTTGCTTGGAATAATATCAAACAATCTATATTAAGTAAAACTCCTTTTTTCCATTTCTTATTAAACTCGTTAAAAATCTAAATAACAATAAAGTTGTGACAAACAAAAGAAGAGTGAAGCTTTTTGTTTATCTAGAATTAAAAATTCTAAGCTTGTATTTGACTTGTTCTAATGGAGTAATAATAATTCACAAAAACAAACAAAAGCTAAATAAAAATGATCGCAAAACTATGCGTGATGTAACGAGCCCATTAATTTAAATTGGGCTAACATAAGGCCCACTTTTAATAAATAGAAACTAGAAATAAGTAAAGTTATGTTAACTAAAAAAAAGGAAATTCGGCGTTATAGAAAAAGGAAATCAGCCAGCTGGCACCGTTTTAGATAGTGTCTATAAAAACGGGAAAGCTTATCAGAAAGCGTCATAATTTTCTTAGAATTTTGTTCTGCCTTCTTGATTCTTTGTTTGGCATATTTCTCTCGATCGCTTTATCATGACGGAAGACGATTTGGAGCGACAAATCCATTGTAAGTAATCTTCCAATTCTCTTGATTTCTAGTGTTTCTAAATTTAAATATCATCAACTCTTTCTCTGTTTCGCATGTTTCTGTCGATCGAAACATTTATGGCCGAAGAAGATTTGTAGCGATAACCACTGTAAGAATTCTTCTAATCCACTTGATTTCTAGGGTTTCTAAATTTTGCTATTATCATGTTTTTGTTTGGTTCTCTTTTCGTTTTGCAAAACCAAACGAATCGCGACTCTGCGTTTCAAAGTTTCTGTGAATTAAAGATTGTTGCTTTCTTCCTTTTTGTGTTAGGTTTTGGTTTTCGTTTTGTTTTTTTTGTACCGCTTTATTGTTGCGATCGGTTGTGGTTTTGTTGCTCTTGTTTTGCTGTTTTGTTTGTT
>Ga0041059_1002368_pt1 | contig 14147 bp, 13 predicted proteins | sample AraColnosormetaG_FD_56232 | JGI IMG/M metagenome (GOLD analysis project Ga0041059, IMG submission 56232) | Arabidopsis roots microbial communities from North Carolina, USA - Col MF nosort | ecosystem: Host-associated > Plants > Roots > Unclassified | place: USA: North Carolina | collected...
TACTATATATATATATATATATATATATATATGTTCCTTTTTTGTTAAATATATAATCATTTGATTTCCTTGCTACAATGCTACTACATATTTTTAATATCTGAATCTCAAAACTGTGATCAGTATATTATGATCAATCCTTCATGCTCTCTAGAAAGTATCTCAAAAGTGAAATAAGCGATAGTCGTGTTTAAATAAAATATGTTTTGAACTCTTTTTAGTATTAAAACATATACGTAATATAAAACAATTAGGCGGAATGTATGGCAAAGCTAATGGCGAAAATAGGAATAGGGAAGTATAATGTGGCTGGAACAAGCTACGGGGGGTTTGTTGCGTACCACATGGCCAAAATGTGGCCGGAAAAAGTGGAGAAAGTGGTGATTGCAAGCTCCGGCATCAACATGCGAAAGTGTGACGGTGAAAGTTTATTGCAAAGATCCAATTGTGAGTGCATCGAGAAGGTTATGTTACCATCCACTGCAACTGAGTTTCGCACACTTATGGCTTTGGCATCTTCATGGCGGTTAGTTCGTATGTTTCCTGATGCTCTCTGGAACGACGTAATCAATGTAAGCAGCTAAGTCTTGACTGGTATCTTCTTCATCTACTTCTTCTTCTTTTGGCTTTAGGGTTAAAGAACAATTTTTTGTTTAACATTTTCTTCTCTAGCAAACTTTGAAACTAATGTAGACTTATGCAATGTAGAATTTGTATAAAAAGAATAGAAAAGAGAAGATAGAATTGTTGAAGGGAGTGACTTTCGGCCGGAGCGAAAATTTAAACATCGATTCTCTTTCTCAGGTATTATTCAAACATCACAACTTAAATGCGAAATGTTTTACGTAGTTTACTTCAACGTTAATTAATAAGAGTACTTAAAATGCGATTCATATGATATGATCTTAGGAGGTCCTAATTGTATGGGGAGACAAAGATCAGATATTTCCTGTGAAGATGGCTTACGAATTAAAAGAGTAAGTAAAAGTATATTTTTGTTCAAGTTAAATTGCTCCAACAAAATCGAAGCATAATATTAAAATGCTAGCTTTAATGGATGGTATACTTGTGTAGGATTCTTGGAGACAAAACGAAACTAGAAATCATTGACAACACTTCACATGTTCCTCAGATTGAATGTGCTCAAGAGTTCAACAATATTGTTTTGAGATTTTTGAAGGGTTCTTAAGAGCCGTAATTTTATTCCATGCTACATGATTCTTCAGTTTTTTTTAAGTGTTAAACTATTGGTTACGTAATTTTGCGACTTTACTTGCCATGCTTTCTCATTTTTCATGTAAGAACTTTATCCATTACTGTCATTGTAGAGAACTCTATTTATAGCAAAAAGCAATACTAATATGCAACTTAATTTTCGTGATACATGAAAATAATTAATATGCAGATTTATGATACAACTATTGGTATGAGTTAGTTAGAATGGAGTTATGAATTGGGCCACCAATACAATGACACAATTAAAGTGGTTCAACGTTGGTGGTTGCGAAACTGCCAAAACTATAAATCAGTCTCTCAAAAGTCAAAAAGTATCTGTTCAATTTTGTCGACGTTACCGAGTGAATCCCTCCCGGAAATGATGATGTAACAAACATATGTCGTTGTCTATTAACCTTTGAATAAAATCTGAGAGCATTTGGACAATTATGAATCTCAAAGAATGATGAGATCTCATTACTTAAATATTTACAAAGATGTTCTACCATTTACAGTCCAAACAAAAGAGAAAACTGACAAAGTTGCACAACTACAAACATTTGGCCATTATCATACAATATAATTCTACAACTACCAAGTCTAAGCTTCAATCGTTCAATCTCTTAAAGAGAAATTTGCAACACCAGATCATTTTCCAACTCTAATTGATGCATAATCAAGTTCAATCAAATGATCTGCTTTGAGGTTGAAGCTATGGAGGGTTTCTTCACAAGGGACTGTGCACAAGTATATTCTGATACGAATTTTGGAGGTTCTATTTCTGATGGGTCTAATACTGGAATAGCCTTGTCTATATCTTCTGCAGAGAAAGGAATGCTGCACACAACAACAACCAAAAAAGAGACTCATAAATGTTATGTAGATAACTTGTGAACTACATCTGAGTTAAGCAAGATTAACTTGATTAATGAGACTCTTAATCTTTCAACAAAACCCTAGAAATGTTAAAAGCTTTTCTCAATCTACAAGGATTTTCAGAACTTCTCATGCCATTTACCCTTCGTCAAGAGCTAGAGATATAACATTTCTGTTACTACCATATGAATCTATCTACCTACGTATAACTACACTTCAGAGTCGAGTAACTTTTGAGATATTTCATTTAGATGACACAGAAAAAAAACGGAAGAGAATAATAATACCTCATATCATCGTCCAGCAAGAACGAATTTGATGTTTGTTTTTGGTTATCCTTGTCCACAAGTACCCTCATTTGAGAAACCACCTACAGCACAAAGATATGTGTAAAGGTGTTTGAATAGACATTCAACCCAATCAAACCTCCCAGTAATAAGAGTTTAGACATTACTCACCTCACTTGAGACACTTTGAGTTCCATATTTATCATCCCAGTACATCGTACTTATTCGATATATTTGCCTTATAGTCAATACCTATAACAGAATTAAATAGTGCCAAGTTTTCATGAGATTGTAAAACTGCTTACAGCCTGGAATCGAATGGAACAAAATCGGAATTCAAACAATATATTAACGTACTGGGCATAGATCCTGCCTGATTTCATCCAATGATTTCTTTTTTTTCTGGTGTATAACCTAAGATGAAATTTTAAATTGCATAAAATACAAAGCAGTTAATGCAAGCTGAACTGAAAAAAAAGAAAGCAAACTTTTTTTTATCAGAGAAGAAGATGAGTTTTACCAAGAATCCAACAGCTTGTCTTATGTAATTTAACTCGTGCCAAGATGTTCCTGCAAACTGCATTCACAAAATTTTAGATCATTGATAGCATCTATATAAGATGCAACCAACGGGTATATAACATGGTGTACCTCCTCCTTCGCATTAGCTATCCACTTCTCCAATTCTGAAATCCCAGATTTCACATATTCCCCATTTGAAAATGTGCAACATTCACGACGAAGAAGAAGACTGAAGAAGAATTCAGATTATATATGCAGAAAACAAAAGTAATATGCGGTAAGTGATACAAAAAGAACTGAATTTTGGATCACATTTACCTGTTGAAAAGTGATAGGTTGATGAATGAGAAAACCTGAGTCACAAGTTTGCGAATGAAGAACGAGGGTACCTATCAATACAATAGTCTGGTTATAAAAAATAAAAATAGACATGGTACATGAGCAGTCAAATTCCTTATCCTCATATGTGGAGCAACAGGAAAATAACAAAGTAAGTACTATATCTAAGACAATAATTTAGAGCAATATAATCTACATAAACTCAGTAGAGTGAAAGTTTCTGTGGAAAAAAACAAGTCATATGAAGCAGAGCTGGTAGAAACGAACAGTATAATTGAAAGTATGGATGTGCATACATGATTTTCGCGTAGGCGAGACATGAGAGAATCCAAGAATTTGAGTATACTTTCCCATTGACTACTCGGTGATTGCTGCGGCACACCACCTGGTGATCTAGATTTTCCAGCAATCCCTCGTGAAGCTTTCGGTGCCTTGAGATTCATTAATGAAACTGTGAATATCCAATCAATAATCTAGAAAAGCAATATCAGTATCTACCTACTTTCAAATTCTCACCTGAATGCATGATCCCAGAAGCGGTGATAATTCTTTTTTCAAATTATCACGAATTAAACCATAAATCTTCTCCACACATGCTGTCAGCTGCTGTTTAAATAATAATGCTGGATATCTTGCTTCTATATGCGAAGCACCATCATCAGGTCCATGAAGTTTAAAAGGAGACTTTACTCCCTGGTACACAAAAAAACAAAAATTAGTTTTACTGAGGGAACGTTTTACAAAAATACTGAAACTCAATAACGATTTCAATTCCATAGAAATGAAACATGCAAACTACTCTCTAGTCTCAATTGAACTCACATATGCAGCCCTCCCAGAACGCTGAGCACTTGCATTTAGAAAACTATTTGACCGCAGATTTCTCTGCAAGAGGCATAGAAGTGCTGAAGCGTTTGAGAGCCAATATGGTAATACACCGTTCTCATCTCCGCCCTGAAATAAACATATAAAGCAAAGACGAAAATTATTACATGAAAGTGTTCCTATCAATTTATTTAAGGTAATCCAATTTGGAAGAAAGTAGTAACAAAATCCCTTTAAAAAAAAGGAGATTGGGTACTATATGTCACAACAAAAGGATCACCTTCAGGGCTTCATTGATTCCCTCAATAATGATGTTAAATATGGCTGTGCTCTCAGATTCAAAGGCACGCCAGTGCAGAAGACATTTGTATATTACACAGGCAGCCAGTGGCTTATCATCATTGAATCCCAAATTTTCCTTTATACACCTGGAGAGCAATTCGTAGTTCTCCTGCAATATAATGGTAGCTTATGTCAAAATTAAATATCCACTTTAGCCAACAATAAAAACGCATTATGTTACTATCACTACAGGAAAACAAGGTTCTTCCATCATAGTCAAACAAAATTGATAGCTCAATAAAAATCCAAGTGAATTTGTACCAGGTTTCTTTCTGCGGTTAATTTGGATCTACGCGACTCTGACAGGCTATGTGAAAATGGCATGATGTGCTTTGAAGGTGTTGGTGTCTCCTGTATATATTTATAACATTAGTAGAGTACTCGTTTCAAGTATTTACAAACTAGGAAGATACTGAAAAGATGGAGATAATGTAACAAATGAAGAAAAGATAAAGGTCAAAAAAAAAATGATGGCTTAGTTACTTACAAATACAGATCTCCTGTCATTTTGGGCTGGTACAACAGCACTAGAGTGTTTCTGCTGGGAGAAGGTTATAATAAACAGTTAGTAAAAAGTGAAGACCAAAGAAATCAGGATGACAAATTAGTGCTCAAAAAAAAATGAAAGCACATGTTTCCAAGTAATTTTATCTATTCCATAGGAGCTATGCTCGAAGGAAACCAGGAAAACTTCAATCAATTAACAAACAAGGTATTGGAACACATGGTTCAAATATAAAGGAAATTCCCAGGTGCAGTACTTCCGCACATGCATATATCAGAAAGTGCAGCAGAAAAAGTCAAAGATCACATACTTCACCAAGTATCTGTCCTATTCTCTCTGGGGATGTAATTAGCGTCTTTTGCATCAAGACCTGGTTCTCGTTTTCCAGATGAGAGAGTTTCTCCTCAAGACTGAATAAAAACAATTCAAAGCAATAAACAGATGCTTGTAGGAAAAATAAACTAGGCGTGACTTGAGAAGAGAACTGCAACTACAAACCTTTGAACACTCGTCTGGAGTTCAGAACACCTTTTTTCAGCTTCCTTCAACTTCTGTAGTGTATTATTGCAATTGGTTTTAGCATTGAGAAGCTCCTTCTCAAGAACCCGATTCTTCTTTTCCAAGGAGTTCATCGAATTCTGTGAATAAAAGGTGTTAGCAGATACACATGAACAACCAAGACGACAAGATTTGGGTCTCTAAACACAGAGGGAAAACATTATTAAAAAATCACCAATATGATGCTACATTGAAAAGCAGAGAGCAGTGAACAAAGAAAAGAAGAAGACAAGCTGATTGAAGATGTAGTCACTTTTGAGACCATTGCTCAGAATCTTTTACTACCCTTTCATAAACACAATCAATATATATCGAACTTCGCATTCTTCCGAACCTAGATCAAGTTAAAATAGTCGATGGGAATTTCTGTATAGCCAGAAATAAGAGGTGTCTATACTTCAAACTGCAGCCACCACTCTTTAAGCACAAACTGAGAACAAAGGAAGAGCATACAAGCATGAACAACCAGTAGATTAACTAAAGTATCATTGCAGTTCACCTAGGGGAAGAAACTCAAAGTGTCTTTATGACGAAGAAAGCTGAGATGCTATTAGTACACTTCCGGAAAGAAGTCCTGTATTTCTACATGCAATATCAGATTATCAGGTGTTTCAAAATTCTATAGACTTTCAGCAAAGTCTTTGCCAAAGAGAAAACCTAGGTAAATATCTAACTTAAAGAAAAATTAATGATGTAGAACAGAACCCTTAAACGTCCCTAGTCCCAAATCCTAAAACAACAAGCTGTTTAACATGTGTTCAATATAAAAGAGGAAAATTACCTTCAGCAAGGCGTTATCTTTTTTTAGTTCAACCATTCCATTAAGCTCTCTTTCAACAGCAGACTTCTCCTTCATGGATATGTCTAGTTGCTTTTCAAGTACCGCATTTTTATTGCACTCATTAATGGTAGCCAGCCTAGCTGCGTCTAGTTTGAGGCTGAAGGATTCCAATGTTTTCTGAAGCTTGGATATTTCACTTGACTTGGCCTCTTCACCACTTGTCTGTATTTAAAGCACTTTGTGGTTATATACTCTGTTTCAGGAGATCAATACAATATAAATGACAAAAATTGACAACATACTCTCAATCGTTTCTCAAGCTGCAACCGCCATTCAAGATCTTCTAACCGTTTTTCAAGTTTCGTTTTAGCTAATCGCAAAGCACCTGCTTCATTAGCAACCTGCAAGAGATTGATGTGCATCTTCATAGTTTGAGTGATAGGTTAACTACTTACTGAACTGAAATAATCCTGCTTTAGAACATAACTAAATCATACCTGTTTAAGTTTTCTAAACTCTCTCTTCGCAAGCTTCTGTCGCCAACGACACTGAATAGCAATAATAGATGACTGACGGTGCCTGAATGCTGAGCGAAACTTATGGATTCTCCAATGAGCCTAAAAGATTTATCATACACAATATTAAAGCACAAAAAATGAGTTAGAGACTGAAATCATGAATGAGAGGAAACTAGACGACTCTAGATTACCCTATATAAGAACTTAATTCAGTAACAGAAAAAGTCTTAATGCACATGTACCATACAAACTTGGAGATCGTATAAGTACCTGAATTAGAGAAGCAGCTCGATGCTCTTTCTGATGTGAAAACTTTAAGCGAGTTGAGTCAGCACGGATGCAAGACTGTAATACAATGGCAGCTGATACAAGTTTTACAAATGCACATCTTGACAGCCACCTGCGCACATGCTTTTGGACCAAGACAGCTGCCGCCGCATTCCTTCTGGTGGCATAAGCATTTCGAGACAGGCATCCTTGCCAACAGAGACTATTATTAGGCTTAGAAATAAAACACGGATAGGAAAAAAATACAATTGCATTAATTCAAAAGTGACAACGATTTGCATGGGTGATCATGTGAACATGTTTTTGGCAAAAGAAATCAATAAAAAAAAATCAGAGAATAGGGTGTTTGATAACTGAATATTTCTCAAGAATTGATAAAGACTACAAAAATTTCGACTGCAAGAGAAAATCACATGTACAATGAAAGAAGAAGAATAATAGTAAATAAGAAAGGAACCTCTACAGTATGCCTGAATTGAAATTGCAGAAGCCCGTGCAGAGATGAAGTTCTGATGCGTTACAAATGTTCTCAGTCTTCGCTGAATAAGTCTTGCAGAAGCATCAAGGACTTCAGCCCGCCTAGAGTCCAAAATGCCAATTTGACCAGCTCTTAGGAACACTTTTGTCCTTCCTAGCTGTGAAAGATATTCCAAGTATTAGCAAATCAATTAGAGTATCTAACAAGAGCCATGCAATAGCGAAAATCATTTGGTTTCTCAGCCCACCATACCTGATAATTCCCAAGACCTAATTTACTCAAGATTTTCTCAGTCAGTGCCTGCTCATCATTGCTGCATATAAATTATATATTAACAAATTACTCTTGCTTGACAATAAGGATTATCCCATGCAGGACACAAGAAATTAGAAACATGAATGAAATCCACGTCCAGGGTATTTGTCTTGTCTGGCCAAAAGCTATAAATAATGCTTATGTTTTCTAAATAAGTCACCTTGTTTTCCTTAATCACGCGGTCAGTGGTCACAGAAAAATGTCAAAGAACATTTGTACAGGTATCCAAATTTGCAATGACAAGTATAGGACGAATAACACTCTAACAATAATCTTAGGATCATCGATCAATAATCGTACCTCTCATCCATGAATTCTGGAGCTAGCAGACCAAAACGATCCACGAAGTCTGAATAATTCCTTCGAGTGGGATACCCTGCTAGACTAATCCGAACAGCTTCCAGTACACCCTATCCAAAGACATCATTAAAGTTAATAGACCAAACAAAGGAAATGGAAGATAAGGCAAGAACATGAAAAGACTAGTACAACCGGCTGAAGTGTAAGCCAAAATCACTTCAATTGGTGAACTATAAGGACACAATCAGGCAATTTAGAAAATGGGTATCGCAAAACATGTACTACAGCAGTTAAATAAGACAATGGCCTAGAGACGAGAACGCTAACATTACATTTTAATTACGTCAACGAATGTGCACAACGATAGTAATACCAACGATGTGTACAAACTCTATGTTTATATAGATGACCACGACCAAAAATTAATGAGCAAGAATATGAAGTTTATAGCCTGACATGACATACACATTCTACGACAAGAAAAGATATAAGCATGCTAGAAAAACTCGACACACATCAACGTTAAATATAAAAGAACAATGGAGACACCAGACTAGCTACAAAAAAGAAACAAATCAAAAAGCCTCTCTCATTATAGAAAGACCATGATTACCAAGGAAAATGAGAAGATGAATTAAGATCACGTAATCCACTAACCCCACAACGAAGTTGATGTAAAACACTAAGACTCTCAAACTTTTGAGGTCTGTTGAGTGAGTTTGGCTTCACACACCGAACATAGTGAGGCTCTGTTTTGCTGAGAGTTTCCATGAGGGCTTGAAGTTGTTGCTAAAATCAAAATTATATGATCAGATCGATGATTGGTTTTACGCTCAATAGTTCTTAATATACACAACTTACATGACAGAGGTCCTTGCAATGTGAAAAAAAAAATATAGCTGGAAAAATTCTCTACCTTAAATCTGGAAGATACAGAAGAAAATTTGTAAGAAGATCTGGTAGACTCCTCCGGGGCTGAGGGGAAAATTCCAGCAACAAAAGGGCATTTGGAGGAAGACAGCAGATTGCAATGCTCCACTATAGTATAATCACGGTTTTTATCCAAAAAGGCTTCAGTTTGATAAGTAACCTGCAGAAATGGCGTAGCACAAACTAATTGAGATCTTAACGAAACAAAATAACATTAAGCTATGTCCTCGAGCAAGACTTGCCTTGCCAGCATAATGAGAGAGAGTAAAATCCGTCTCTGAAAATTTTGGCTTCTCCAATCTCGGATGAAATCTAAAGTTCTGAAACAGCTTCATTGAAAATGACTCATGAGTTGATCTAGGAAACATGCTGCATAAAAGGCAAACAAATATAAGTCAGCGAGCGAAGAAAATACACGTATGTGGACAAACAAGATGAGACAGGAATATTGTACCAAGCTTCATCTAAGAGTGCAATCACCCCAATAGGCTTCTGCAGACAGCAAAAATAATAATAGTAGAATTAGAAGAAGATAGATCAATTTTACTGTCATGTCTGCTTGATTATAACAAAGCAAAAACATTAAAAAAAGGACACAATTCTTGAGGCTGGCAACTACAATAGAAAACTTGAAAAGAAGATACACTATTCTATGTTATCTCTGTTATCAAAGTCTACCATACCAGAATGCAATAAAACCATTGACCAAAAAGGGAAATGTCTTTCACAAAATTCTATCATTCTTGCATTTATAGACTGGGACCTTTATCATCCATATTCTATCATGGGAATAGCAATGGCAGCTTGAGTAACTTTAGACACGGTAAATGTATTGGCTACATTAACCAGCCCAACGTATGACACAGTACAATGTAACATTAGTGATACCGTTAATTTCAAAACTATGGAGTTGAGTAATGTCACAGGAGAAAAATTAACATTGAACCGCTCGAATTTTTTTGAGTTGACATGATTCAACAAATCCCCTGTTTAAAGGGTGGTGAACTCTTTACTCGACAATCTAAGTAAAACTATAATAAATAAATAAAACGACATGATATATTGACACCATGATCAAAATCCCATGTTAAAGGTCTGATACAATTTAAGCTGTTGCAAGTTTCAAAGATCACAAAAGGCGAAGGGGCAAGAAAGTAGAACAGAACAGGATCTAAAATCTTAATCTAATTAAAATAGAGAGAAACGTACCTTCTCAATAAGGTCCAAGACATCTTGGTTGTCAATAAACTCGATATAACTCCAATTAATTTCTTCTTTTCTGTACTCATCCTGCTCCATCTTGAATACATGCTGAAAACAGACCAGAGACCATAAGGAGAGGAAGCAATATACTAAATCTGGCAAAACATTTGAAAATGAGTTCCCTATATTACCTCGTTGAAATGTTGCTGCAGCTTTTCATTTGCAAAGTTGATGCAAAATTGTTCAAAACTGCAGAATGAATCAGCCCAGATAAAGTTTACACAGTTCACAGCTAAACATAGTGCACCATATATAACTAACAAAGAATTGGGGCTGAGAAAGGAAAGAACTATCATTTAATTAGTTCCATGGATCATCGCTAACCTGTTATTCTTAAAACATTCAAAGCCATAAATGTCCAGGACTCCTATTTGAAAACGAGATTCTGGATCTTGCCCAACAGACTTATTGATCTTATCAACCAGCCTGACAGAAGCATAAAACGAATAGTTCAAACATAAGTGTAGTACATCAACAAAACATCCATTAAATGAAAGGATTAAGAAAGTCGAAAGCAAACCAGTCAAATAGATGGGCGTAAACAGTCTTCGCGAGGGTATCCCGGCTAGTAACAGCAGCATTAGGGTCAAGTGCTTTGATAATGATACCTTCACGGGTCAGAATTGAACGTGTGCAGAGCGAAGCCAGCAAAAGATTTGCATCACACCTGATTAATTTTGCATGGATACAACAAAATAAACAAGCTATTTCTTCGTATGCATAATTAAAAATGAGTACTATCAGAAAATTTTATGTACTTGAAAAGATCAGCAGCCATCTGCAGATGATGTCTAGATTCCGGATCCTTTACCACTGAAGAGTCGTGCTCTCTCCCTGAGGAAAACTCAACATTTCCAAGATGTAGAATCGCAGCAAGTGTGCGAAATATCCCTTCCTGATAAATGATTTGTGCAGGAAACAAGCAAGGAATTTCAGAAGCTGGCAGAAGAAAAACATATGAAAATTCAATTAGAAGTCGTTATACCTGCTCATCCTGACTTATGCCCACAATATCCATTGCCCTCCTTGTATTCTTATACTCTTCTGCGCTGCTGACTCCTTCTAATTCATAGGTCTTGCTTTGATTTAGATAATGAAATTGACGAGGGTTGCTTAGTTTATATTTCTCAGCGTCCTAAGCAAAATAAGAACATTTACAGATTAGTAATTAGCGTAGGTAAATTGACAAACTCAGCGAGAAAAACCTGGCGTAGCTCAATCAGATAATAAGAAAACCAAAACCAATCTCTTATGACATGTATATAGAGCTGTAAAAAGAATTACATTCCCCGAAGCGCACAATTGATAAAAACAATGATAATTCCTCTCGGGGTCTGTTATCCGGACAACACGTGATCTCTCCAGAAGATAGGTTCTGATTGCGGCACCAGATATTCTACCATTTGTGTCAAACTGGATTTCGACAAACTTTCCAAAACGGCTGAACAGCAAAAGAAGATCAGTAGATTGGTCAGTAGATTCGTCTAAAAGCTAGGCACACAAAATTTCAACCAAAAGGTTTACTAAAACCATATCAACATCATAAAGTGCTGTTATCACTGGGTATTAAGGATACTATCATGAAAAATTTGTTGACAAATGACATAAGAGCAATTAAAGATACACCTCTCAATTTTCATTGAAAAAATAAACAGAAAGAAAAAAAAAAATCAATAACCCACCTGGAATTATCATTTCTAACTGTTTTTGCATTGCCAAATGCTTCCAAGAGAGGATTTGACTGCAGAACAAGAATACTTAAATTAGAATAGATAACTCGCAAATAAAGAAAGTCAAACATGATCACCCCTAAATATTTATCTGCAAACAAATACCAGGGGAGGAAAACAAAGGCATCTATCCAGTTCTTTTTTTCTCATTGAACAAGATAGAAGACACAAATTTTATAACCAAAATCTTACTTCAAGGACTTGCTGCTCAACACTTCTATCATCGTCAGTAGCACGTCCCCCAACAAATGTAAGATACTGCATGATTAGTTTGGTTGTCTCAGTTTTTCCAGCTCCACTTTCACCGCTAACAAGTATTGACTGACTTCGACTGTCGTCAATCATTGCTCTGGGTTATAAAGAATAACTATGGTTAATAGATTAACATGACTGATAGTAAGATTTTAAAAAATCAGAAACATTAGAGAAAAAAGAGTGGATCACCTGTATGCAACATCAGAAACTGCAAAAACATGAGGACTGAGCTCACCGAATGGTGCTCCCATGTACTGTTCCATCATGTGCCCATTGTAGAGATGTGGAAGCTTTTTGAATGGATTAACAGCGATCAGAATGCTTCCAGTGTATGTCTGAAAAAGAAGTCGAACGTATTTGTAAGAAGATAATGCAGTCATGAATGATTTACTATTGGAACTGCGTAAAAAGCTGACAGTTATGAGTGGCAAAAAGAATGATACAGGAATTATTACCACCAATACTTCCAACTAAATATTATCATCTCAATGGGGACATAAATAAATTAGACACCAAGCTGCCACCAAATGTTTTACAAAAGGGCAAGCCAGCTGAGTACAAAACTGTCTAAAAAATAGATACTTTCACCTACTAAATACGGAACAGAAGCTCTCCATAACTTTAGAAGGAATATTGAACCTACAAATAATTCACAGTCACAGGGCAGTCCAACAAACTAACAAAAAGTTGTTACGAATACACAAGGTTGATTATCCCGCTCCCGCCAATAATATTGTTAATATTGAAAAAAGCAATAGTTAGGGTTAGATCACAAGATGTTTGAAGTGCGATTAGATACCAAATAGGCAAGTAAATGCCTGTAATGATATATGCATTATGTCACAATAAATTTCTTCACTTCGATATCTATCTTTTTCGGCTAAATAATATATCAGGTCACATCTAGATGCATCCATCATAAAGAACCTGAATCCACTTCACATGGAAACATGTCTTACACCACATATTAATACACAAGAAACTCCAAAAGCAACAGTAACTCGTTCTAGAGGAAAACTCCGGCCAGTGAGTACACTAATACCACTACGAAAATGAGTAAACTTCCATACGGAATGAAATCCGACTCAATAAAGTACCCCCGGAAGTATAGAAACTAAAAATTCAAACTCCAAATATACTCAGAAAGACCTCTCAATAAACAATACCAAAGAAAAAAAGAGTGAAAAGAACTCACATAGATATCATTCAGAGCATATCTCCTCTGTAGATTATAAAGAACACCAGCTTCGTGCAAGTATGTCAGTTTGGTCATATCATCCACTCCATTATGCTCTTCATCGTCAGGATCCCTCCGAAATAGCTTTTCCGGGGAAACAAAAACCTAAAACCCCAGAAAAAAAATCGCACAACAGCAAAAATTAGCATGAATAAAGCATGAAGAAGAGGAAGAAGAAGAAACAGAGCTAATTCAGCAGAAATAACGGTTAATCAGACCTTCTTCCCAGTAGAAGTTTCAACATGGAGTTTGTTATCAAAAGAATCGAGGACATCAGCAGCAATCCAAGCCAAATCCTTATCTTCGACCCAAACCTTGTCGCCCTTGCGCAGATTCAATTCCATTGGAAGACAATTTCTCATGAACTCGTGAAGAGCTCGACGAGAAAACCCTAGAGAATTAGATTGGGGGAAGCAAGAGTCATAGAGAGAGAAAGAGAGTCCGTGAGGTTGCGCCAGAGAATTTTTCAAATTTCAAAATGAAGAAGAATTGAGAAACCCTAAGGAGATAGAGAGAGAAGGGGCGAAATTTTACTACTGTGGAGTTTTTTTTTTTTAAAGGTTCAAAGTTACTTAAACCGCTA
>Ga0041059_1002369_pt1 | contig 14146 bp, 14 predicted proteins | sample AraColnosormetaG_FD_56232 | JGI IMG/M metagenome (GOLD analysis project Ga0041059, IMG submission 56232) | Arabidopsis roots microbial communities from North Carolina, USA - Col MF nosort | ecosystem: Host-associated > Plants > Roots > Unclassified | place: USA: North Carolina | collected...
AATATATATATATAGGATTTGTTTTGAGATAAAATTTTGAATTCAAAAAAAAAGGAACAAGGAAAGTAAAAAAAAAACAACTAATCAATGGAATCTTTAGCCAAAGTAACAGCTTTATTTGTCAAAAATCACAAGTAAACTAAAAAAAGGTAGAAAAACCATTATAACAAGAATGTAAAGAATAATAGTGGAAAGAAATCTCGTAAAATTTCTTCAAGTCAACCTTACCAAGTCTTGCTTATTGGCGGATCTAGACGGTATTCAAATTAGGGACACAATCATAAAAATTTGATATTAAAAATGTTATTGCAAATAAATAATTTACATTAATGTTCAATCCATGACAGCTATCTATGGTTACTTGAGATGGCTCGTTGAAGTTTACATCTTATGAGCTTAAGATCTTCTGTCAAAAAAATTGTTGTCTGGCATATTTTCATGTGCCATTCATTTAGGAAGATCACAAACTTATTTGGGTTCTACATGGATCTATAAACTCATTTCAAATTATTCTAGAGTAACCCGCGGACGTGAAAACGTAGAGATCGAATGTTAGGTTTTCACATGACGCCTAAACGACAGTTTCGACCGCCTAAGATTATATATGCTTCGTTTTAATATTTTTTTCCAAATTTTAATTACTCAAATTCAAATTTGTTAAATTTTGTCTTCATATATATAGTTTAATGTTCAAATGTTGTTTGATATGAATTAATGTACGTTTTATCTATTTTTTGTTTTGTAAATTTAAGATTTTTATTTTTTAATTTATGTTTTAAATAACTTTTACATATAATAACATATTTATAATATTTTATACTATAAACGCTTTAACCGCCTAAAACTGTTTAGACCCGATGAAGCGTTGCATTGGGTTACCGCCCAATTAACGCCTAACGTTTTCTTGAACATTAATCTCTACCTTACTATGAGTGATGCTATCAATTAATCAGCTTTTGAGAGGTATTGACCTCGTTCATGTTAACTTTTGGTTGAGGTCTGCAAAACAATAACTGGTGAACGAGGTTGATACAAACTTTGGTAAGTCCCATTTGATTCAAACCTATATGCCCAACACTTGTTATTCCTACGCAAATCTCATCGAAATTCACGCAAATTTTGAGGTCAGTGTTTCCTGTAATAATCTGTATCAGTATTAGCAAGCGCTCATTCTCAAACAGCGTAAATTGTGTGTGCATAACCTAAGCAAACTCAGAAAACACAATTGCAAACGCAGTCACATGTATACAAAAACGCATAACCAGGTGAATGGCAAATCATTAATAAGAGAGAAAACTGAGTTTCAAGTACAAGGCATAAGCCGGGAAATGCAATCAATCAAGAGAAGAAGTAAAACAAAACAGAAATCCAGTAGCATCCACGATTGAGAAAAGCAAACAAAGGACAAGAATTAGACGGCCTTAGAAGCTTCGGGGATAGCAAAGGAAAGATTAGAAAATAAACACCAAGCAGAAACATAATTATAATTGCATAACTTAAGAATACTGAAAAAAGAAACCACAAACTTAGATCTCCTTCTGTTCTTCAGCAGGCTTTGGTGCTGCTGCTTCTTTAATCTCCTCCGGACTTTCGTCCTGATTAATCGTCGAAATTAACACAACAGAATCAGAGATCAAGACCAAGAAGCTCATGAGAGTATTATCATACATAATGCAAAACTAAACCATCTGATTCAAAGCTTATGAACAATGTGTGTGCACAATTCCAGCATCATGAGCCACTAAGCCTATCTATCATATCCATTATCAGCAATGAACTATGTTGGTGGACAATTCCAAAACTATTCTATCATAACCATTATCAGCAGTTTCGATGAAGCAAAGAACGGTTTCGTTTCGATCGTTTACCTGCATGTCAGAAGTCCAGAGAGTAAGATTGTCACGAAGAAGCTGCATGATCAAGGTACTATCCTTGTATGACTCCTCTCCAAGAGTATCTAACTCAGCAATGGCTTCATCAAACGCCTGTTATATCTCAATATCAATACACATAGAGTAGTACCAACACAATGACTCAAATCCCAAATAGATCAGAAACTTTCTCATCACCTGCTTAGCGAGATTACAAGCACGATCTGGAGAATTAAGAATCTCATAGTAAAACACAGAGAAATTCAAAGCCAAACCAAGACGAATCGGATGCGTTGGAGCCAATTCAGCATTAGCAATATCCTACAAACAAACAAAAGAAACACAGATTCACACAAATCATGATTTAACCTAGAAATGAGATCCAACAAAATTCCAGATCGGAGAATAAACCTGAGCAGCTTTGTAAGCGGTGAGAGTATGTTCAGCAGCATCTTTCCTCTCTTGACCAGTCTTAAACTCAGCCAAATACCTATGATAATCTCCCTTCATCTTAAGGTAAAAAACCTTAGAATCTCCATTAGCAGAAGCAGGAACAAGTCTAGTATCAAGAAGCTTAAGAATACCGTCACAGATTTTCGATAACTCAGATTCGATCTTGCTTCTGTAATCACGGATCGTGGTCACATGGTCATCGTTACCACGACTCTCTTCTTTTTGTTCAATGGAAGAGATGATTCTCCAGGAAGCACGACGAGCGCCGATTACGTTTTTGTAAGCGACGGAGAGGAGATTACGTTCTTCGACGGTGAGTTCGTCTTTGTCAACGGCTTCAGCGACTTTTTCCATGAATTCAACCATTTCTTCGTAACGTTCCGCTTGCTCTGCGAGCTTTGCGAGGTACACGAACTCTTCCCTCGCCGAGGATGATGCTGGTGGTGCCGCCATTAGAGATCGGTGATGGATGGATTCAGATCTGAGAGAGATTGAGAGAGATTTTTTTTTTTGTTCTGTTTTCGAATTTCAATTTTTTTTTTGTTGGGGTTTAAAAGATAGTTTTGTTTTTTTTGGTTTTTGTTTGAGTGGGGAGCGACGATTGCGAAAGGAGATGGAAGGAGGACCGTTGGATTAAATTTTGTACACGGGAATTTTCTGATACTTTTTGGGTCGGTTTTTAGGTCATCTCCAACAGCAGTTTTTTAATGAGTATCTGGAGATTAAAAAAATAAAAAGTAATGAAAAAGGTGGAGAAAGAAAGAGAAACGTTTCTCATATGAGAAACTATGAGAAACCCAACTCAACCCCTTGTTATTTATGATTGGTCAGATTTTGTCTTTATAATATAAAATTTAAATAAATAATATATTTATTATTAACTGATTAAAAAAATAGAATTGAGAAACTCATACTGTATCTGTGCGTTGGAGATGCCCTTAGTTTATTTTTATGTGGAAAAAGTTACTTTGTTGTATTTTGATTCCTTAATGGACCTTTTACGTCCATATTGGCATTTTGTAATTTCTGTTGATTGAGCAATTTTTTTTTTAAGTTGAATTTTGAAATTGTTTTGTTAAAAAAGAAAGAAATTGTTAGGTTATTAATTATTATATATTGTATAAAAAATATCTTTAGAACGTTTTATTTTAAAATTAGTGCCAATTTATTTTATGCAATTTATTTTATTTTTCAAAAAAAAAAACTAAATATATATAGACTGTTTAACCTATTAATTTAAAAGAAGTTTTACTTAATGATGTAATAAATAAAATTTTCACAAGACTTATTCTAATGGAAGAAACTTCAAACAATTCTTTTAAAGAGATATGTTCTTAGGAAATAAAAAAATTAGTTGATCAATGATATTTAGTTTAGTATTTGATTTGTTGGAATTAGATTGTACATATAAACTTATTATTACAGATTTTTTTTGTTAAAGTTATGTTAGCTTAATTGTACAAAAATATCACAAGCAGATGCTTGATAACAAGAAGAGAGAGCACATGCCTACATTGGCTCCTCCAAGCAGATGCTTGATAACAACAATAATGTGGACAGTTTGGATGACGAATGAAGTGGATGAGAATGAGTTTGATAACAAAGATCAAGATGAAGTTGTTCATGAAGAGAAGAAAAGTGGGCAGAAAGAAGAACTTCCTTCCAATATTTCCGATCCAGTAAATTGGGATGACATGAATATGAGATTCAGAGATTTATTAGTTGAAAAGGGTCTAGCGACAAGGTTATCAACTAATTACCGGTTTCGTAAAGATAGTATTGGTAGGCATTTTTCTCAAACATTTTACATAAGAGAAATGAGGAATGGGGAGAAACAAGATAGAAGATGGTTGATTTACTCAAAAGCATTAGATTAAAGTCTTTTGTTTTTGTTGTAAGTTGTTGAGACATGACAAAAAAGGTGGTTACTTGGCAACTAGCGGGTACAATGATTGGAGAAATCTTTCAAAGCGACTCAAAGAACACAAAGGCAGCCATGATCACATTACTTGTATGACTCGTCGAGCTGAGTTAGAGTCTAGACTACAGAAAAATAAAACGATTGATAAGCATGCCCAAGAAGCAATAAACAAAGATAATATTCATTGGAGGGAAGTACTCCTAAGGATCATTGCATTGGTGAAAACTCACGCTAAAAATAATTTAGCATTTCGTGGAAAAAATGAAAAGGTTGGCCAAGACAGAAATGGGAATTTTTTGAGTTTTATTGAAATGATTGCAGAATTTGATGTCGTAATGAGAGAGCATATCAGAAGAATTGGTGCAGCTGAGATATATTCTCATTATTTAAGTCACAAGATTCAAAATGAGCTAATAGGTATCTTGACCGGTGAGATTAGACTTATGATCATGAAGACAATACATGCTTCAAAGTACTGTTCCATAATTCTTGATTGTACTCCGGATATTAGTCATAAAGAACAGATGACTATGATCATTCGATGTGTGAATATTTCTTCAACGTTAACGAAGGTTGAAGAGTTTTATTTGACATTTTTGGAAGTGAAAGATAAATCAAGTGAAGGGTTATTCTCTAAGATTAAAGAAGCATTAGTTGATATGGAGTTAGAGATTGATGATGTGAGAGGACAAGGTTATGACAACGAATCTAATATGAAAGGAAAAAACAAAGGAGTACAAAGAAGATTGTTGGAAATTAATCCAAGAGCATTCTACACACCATGTGGTTTTCATAGCCTCAACCTTGTGCTTTGCGATATAACATCTTCTTCGACAAAGGCAATGTCTTTTTTTGGGAGTTTACAGCGAGTATACTGTTTGTTTGTATCTTCAACAAACAGGTGGGATATATTTAAAGAGATGGTAAAAGGTCCAACACTTAAATCTTCATCTCAAATTTGTTGAGAGAGTCATCTCGAAGGTGTCAAAGCCATACGTTTTCAAACTCTTGAAATCAGAGATGCTTTACTTTATTTGGCAGAAAAGACCGACGATCCAAAAACACGAAGTGATGTGAATGCCTTGCAGAGAGTGAAACACATGGTATTGGAGTGTTTGAGATTCTTTTTGGTATGATTCTTTGGTATGATCTTCTAGCTGTTGTCAACCGAGTGAGCAAGACTTTACAATCGGCTGACATTGATATTGATGTTGCTATTATCGAACTAAAAGGACTCGTTTCATATCTTCAAAAATATAGAGAGACAAGATTTGAGATTGAAAGTTTGAGGTTGTATGACTTGCAGAGGATATGGATATAGAAGCTGAATTTCTTGTAAAGAAGAAGAGGACCATTCGAAGAAAGAAGCATTTTGATGAAGTTTCAGAAAAAGGAGATGAGAATATGGACTTGTCACCAGAGGAGGATTTCAGAATTAATTACTTCTTCACACTCATAGATCAAGCTCTAGTTTCTCTTTAGTCAAGATTTGAGCAATTCCAAAGGTACGAACAAACTTTTGGATTTCTGTTTGATTTAAAGAAATTGACATCTGCAAGTGATGAAAGTTTAATGGCATCTTGTGTGCACCTTGAATCATCCCTCAAGCATGGTGAGCATTCTGATATAGATGGCTAGATTTGTTTATGGAAATAAAAGTTCTACGAGAAGTATTACCAAATGAAGTTAAGAAACCTATTGAAGTGCTTGATTTTTTGAAAAGAATGGGGGGTTGTTATCCAAACACATGGATTTCTTATGGGATATTATTGACCATTCCAGTGTCAGTTGTTTCCGTCGAAAGAAGTTTTTCTAAGCTGAAGTTGATCAAGAATTATTTGCGGTCTAAAATGTCATAAGATAGATTGAATGGGTTAGCTATATTATCAATTGAGAGAGCAATGCTTGAAAATATCAACTATGCGACTGTGATGGATGATTTTGCAGGACAAAAATTCAAGAAGGATCATATTTACTAAGTAGAAATTTATTCAAGTGTTGATTAGCTTGTGGTCGACACTTATGTATTCTCTCTTCTATCTCTTGGTTTATGTTTTGGTTTAGTTTTGATTCTTTATGTTTTTTTATATGTCTAAACTTCTGATTGTTCTTTTGAAGTTCAAAAAAAAATTGTTTTCAGTATGGATTTAAGTAGCATTTAAAAGGGGGAAAAAAATTTAATCTTGCTTACGGTCTCGCAAAACATTGAACCGGCATTGGCTCCTCCGCATCAAAAATTTCGTGGATTGAGAAGTCTGAAAGTTTAATAAGTTACAGTGCAAAAGATGATATTAACAAAACAAAGATCCAGCATAGACTAGTTCAAAGAAGAGGATATATACTTACTAAAAGCCTTGTGATTTAGTTCTTCAAAGGCAACCGGACATAAGAGGTTTTTGTAATTTAATTATGTCATGAAATAGCTCCCTCATAGATGGTGGTAAAAGATCCGACATCGATGCTCGATGAAACCCGTTCGACCACGGTAGCAAAGCAAAAAGGGAAGAAATGAACAATTTAATTTAGGGTTTCTAGAATTTGGCAACTAGCCTTCGGTTTAGTTTGGATGACTTTCGACATTTTTTTGTAATTGTGTCAATGCTGGTTTTCTCGAGTTCAATCTTTAATCTTCAACCAAATTTGTGACTAATTCATAAGTTTATTAGCTCTTTTCGAGAAAAACATGTATAAATAGTATTATACGATTGTACAAGATAGCACATGACTTTTAGGACTTTAAGAGTATTCTAAACTCCAACAGTTTTTTTTCTACCAATCAAACTTTTTTGGCTTTATTTTTTTAAAAAGTTCTTAAAGCCATTTTTTTTTATTTTTTTTCCTTATTTCTCTTTCTTTTTAAAAGCCTCAAATACACGGCTGTTAAAACAAATGTGTAGAAAACTTTTTTTTCTTCTTTCCATAATAAATTAAAAGTCTCTACAAGTTTATATATATCTTGTTTCACAATTTTTTTGATAAATTAATTATTATTATTATTTTCCTTTTCTTTTAAGATCCATTTCATAAATAATAAGTTTATTTGTATCATCCCCATTATTGTTGGTCTAAGTAGTATTCTTCAGAATTCATATACATAAATAATAAACATAGCATAAATCAATGATTACATACATATGTAAAGATCTCTATATAAGATGTATAATTCAGTCGATATTTATGTCATTCAATTATTTCATTAAATAATTTTTCTGTCAGCTATTTTTGTTCGTAATGAAATATATTTTAATGGATTGTTGACTGCTCAAAACTATACAACTACTCAACCAAAAAGAATCATTCAAAAATTTATATTTTTCGAAAAATACTATTATTATTAGTCATAATAATCGATTAAGAATCATTCAATAACTAAAAAAAAAAGGAGAAAAAACAAATTGAAACTTACTAAGAAAATAATTGATAACATAATCTACATTTGAAATTATTATTGGTTTGTTAGAAAACATTATATTTAAATATCAAATTTGTTTGTAATTAATATAGAATAATAAATAATAAAATTTACAGCTTTTACAACTTTCTGTTGCCAATCAGACTAATAGTTAACGTAATCAAAGCCAAAGTCTCTACAACCAAATTATCCGCAACTCAAATTTTTAGAGTTGAAGCCAAAATTAACAGTCAAAACCAATGGGCCCTTTAGCTTTACTTTATTTGGTGAGTAGTCCAATTTGCTATTTAATCAACCTACCAAATCTATATGTTAATTTAGAGCTTCGACCAAAATTTTCACGGAATCCCTTTTTAGGCATAGGACCCTCTTTCTCGTCTAATGTCTTTCATTAGGGTTGAGAAGAGAGCATTTGAGGAAATAAGTCGTGTATTATTCTAAGTTAGTCCAAAGTTTAGCAGTCGCCTCTCTTTTTAGCTCTAATCTTCAAGTTATCAAGTGTTTGTTCGTAAGTCTCTTAGAAAGTCTTATCTTCTTTCCCCGCTTGTTCCTGGATCCTTGAGTTTGGGCTGATTCCTCTCCGTGGACTTCTTACTCTCTTTAAGGGGTTCGTTTTAGTTGGTTTAAGTGTTCAACAATGTCTTCGGCTATGGATAAAGCTATGTTAGCTATGTCTTTACAAGAAGAAGAAGAAGATCAGCCGTTTGATATGCCGGATCTACCGGAATTCTCCTCTTGTGAAAGAAATGCTCTGAGTTTGGTTGGGAGATTACTCAATCCCGATTGTCAAGAGATGAAGCGTCTGATTCGAGATATGCCAAGGAAATGGCAGAAGGAAGGAAGAGTGAAGGGTATTGCTCTGACTAGAGAGAAGTTTCAGTTCATTTTCGAGAATGCTCACGATCTCAAAGACGTGCTGGGAAAAGGTGCCCAAATCTTTGATGAGTGGTCTATTGCGATTGACAGATGGTATGAGAATCCCCCTGAAAACTATCTACAATTCATTCCTATCTAGGTTCAAATTTGGAATTTGGCCATTAACAACTTCACTGTCCCAGCTATCAAATCCCTTGGTAACCTCATAGGTCAGGTTACGGAAGTAGCCTTCGACCCTGAAAGGTCACAACTTCAAGCTACTGTAGTCCGTTTCCAATATGAGAAGATCCAAAAAAGATGTTATGAATGTCAGAGGCTTACTCATGAAAAGGATGTCTGCCCTGTTCTAGTGAAAAAAAGACAAGATGATGCTCGAGCTAGAAGATTGGGCAAACTGGTGGAAAAACCGAAGAAGGCTTTGGTTTTGAAAGTGTCTGTTCCTCTTTTTGGGGTGTTAAGGGAAGATCAAGTGGGTCTTGACTCTTTGACTGGAAGACCAAGGATAGTCCCAGAAGTCTTAGAAGGAATGCGCCAATACCTAATGGTTGCAAATGGAGAAGACTTAAGCCTCAAAGTGGATCGTGTGAAGAAATCTGTGGGAGAAGTTGAAAAAGATCCAGTTGCTCAAAGCTCAATCCTCAGACTTGAGTCTCCTCCTATTATTCACCGAGAAGTCAACAAGGACAAAGGAAATGTTTTCAGCTATGAAAGTGAGAGCTCAGCGGTTAATGAAGGATTATCAGCCGGTCTTTCTCTCAACTCCCGTTCAGCAGCTCAAGTTGATACTGACAGATCTTGGTTGGTGGAGTCGAGTGTTCATGTGGGTAGTTCTGAGTTGGTAAACTTCCTTGGTTTATCTCAACCTTTTCAGTGTCAGCCATCGGCTTTTAGGACTGGTTTCTCTGAAGCTGGTCCGTCCGGGTTTAACACTAAAAAGAACAAAACAAGGAAGAGACCCTCGAAGAACACAAGGAAATTCAAGCTCCTAACTCCCTTGCCAGATGGGGTAGATATAGGGTTAAAAGTTGGTCTGGAAGTCGGAAAAAAAGAAAAAAGGAAAGCAGTAAATGAAGGAACAAGCTCTGCTAAAACAAAAAAGCTTAATTCATCAGAGGTGATCCCAAAGGGGGGATTGCCCAACGCCCAATTAGCATCATCAGCTGGAATTGCCAAGGACTGGTACGGTCTCAAGATTTGGTGATTCCTCGTCTCAAAGAAATGCGTCAAAAACATTTCCCAGAGATGTTGTTCTTGATGGAGTCTATGAATAGTAGGAATGTATTAGTTGATATGCAAGTTTGGTTAGGCTATGAGCGGGTTTTTACAGTAGAGCCGTTGGGGAAGAGTGGTGGTCTTGCCCTGTTTATTAAAAGCGGTGTAACGGTGGATCTTAAGTATTTTGATAAAAACTTAATGGATATGCATGTTCAGTTTGGTGCTGTTTCTTTTTTTGGCTCTTGTATATATGGGGATCCAGTTTTTAAATTAAAAAAAGATAATTTGGAAAGGCTGAGTAGAATCGGCATTGGCAGAAAAGAGAGTTGGTGTATGGTTGGAGATTTCAATGACATATTGCATAATGGAGAAAAGCTTGGAGGGCCTTTGAGAAGTGATAATGTGTTCTTGCCTTTTGCTGAGATGTTACAGGCTTGTGATATGGTTGAGATGGCTTCCCATGGGAACAAGTTCACTTGGGCTGGCAGAAGATATGATATTTGGGTTCAAAGTAGGCTTGATAGAGCCTTCGGAAACAAAGATTGGTTCTCACAATTCCCAGCTTCAAATCAGACCTTTATGGATTGGAGGGGATCCGATCATAGACCGGTGATGATAAAGCTCATTGAATCTCAAGACACTTACAGGGGTCAGTTCAGGTTTGACAAACGGTTGCTCAATAAGCCTAATGTTCTAGAAGCTATCTCCTTGGCTTGGTCTAATGGTCCAGTGACGAGGGTTTCAAGTGTTTCTGACAGTTTGAGGGTTTGTAGGAAATCTCTTAGTCAATGGAAAAAGGTTAACAACCTCAATTCCAAAGACAAGATTTTCCAGATTGAACATGCGTTAGAAGTGGAACAGTCTTCTTCCTTTCCCCGTCTTCAGGTGGTTTGGGAAATCAAACAAGATTTGGTTTCAGCTTACAAAGAAGAAGAGCTGTATTGGCATCAGAAAAGCAGGGCTTTTTAGATGAAGAGTGGGAACAGAAACACGAAGTTCTTTCATGCCTCAGTCAAAGACAATAGGTCAAAAAAGAGAATAGAGATGTTGTTGGATATCAATGGGAATGAGCAAAAATCTGAGGCAGCAAAAGGGGAAGTTGCCACTTCTTACTTTCAGAAACTCTTCAAATCATCAAATCCTCCAAGTTTCACTGATTGGTTTTCTGAAATGTTGCGAAAAGTCTCTAGGGAAATGAATGAGAGTTTAATAAGTCCTGTCTCTGACCAAGAGATCAAAGATGCGGTGTTCTTTATCAGACCTTCAAGTGCGCCTGGTCCTGATGGCATGTCGGGTCTTTTCTTTCAGCATTATTGGGATACTATCGGTCCTAAGGTGATTACTGAAGTGAAAGAATTCTTCGTCTCCGGCTCCTTTCCAAAAGAATGGAATTACACACATCTTTGTCTGCTGCCCAAAATTCATCATCCATCTCTCATGACAGATTTGAGACCAATAAGCTTATGTTCTGTAATCTACAAGGTGATATCCAAAATTTTGGTGAGGCGCTTACAACCTCTTCTGCCTCTAATCATCTCTGATCAGCAATCAGCTTTTGTTTCTGAAAGGCTGATAACTGACAACATCATGGTGGCGCACGAAATGGTTCACTCTCTCAACACCAATGCCTCCTTCTCCTCTGATTACATGGCTGTTAAATCAGATATGTCTAAGGCATTTGACAGAGTTGAGTGGAGCTACTTAAGAGCATTACTGATTGCGCTAGGGTTCAATTTGAAGTGGGTTGACTGGATCATGGTTTGCGTCTCTTCCGTAACCTATTCGGTCCTCATTAATGATCAAGCTTTTGGTATGATTGTCCCTGAAAAAGGTCTGAGACAGGGAGATCCTCTCTCTCCCTTTCTTTTCGTGATGTGTACTGAAGGTCTGACTCATTTGCTAAATCAAGCGCAACATCTTGGAAGATTGACAGGTATTCAGTTTCACAATGAAGGGCCGATGATCCATCACCTCTTATTTGCTGACGACAGTCTATTCATATGCAAAGCAAATGCAGAGGAATCTCAGGTCCTGTTAGAGACTTTAGCTGCTTACGGTGCAGCTACTGGTCAGGTTGTTAACCCATCCAAATCGTCTATCTCCTTTGGTGTGAAAGTGGATGAGGTTACAAAGAAGTTGATTCAGGATAAGTTGGGGATTTTTAAAGAAGGCGGGGCTGGTACTTACTTGGGACTTCCAGAATGTTTCTCTGGTTCAAAGATTGACCTTTTAAACTACTTAAAAGATAGGCTCAAATCAAAGCTTTCTGGTTGGTTCACAAAGAACTTGTCTCAGGGGGGTAAAGAAGTTCTTCTTAAAGTTGTCGCCTTAGCTATGCCAGTCTTCGCTATGTCCTGCTTTAAGCTGCCTAAGACAACTTGTGAAAACCTCTCTAGTGCCATGTCGTCTTTTTGGTGGAGCTCAACTGAAGGTGGGAAAAAGATTAATTGGGTTAGTTGGGAGAAGATGTGTTTGTCGAAGGAGTTAGGAGGTCTTGGTTTCAAAGACATCCAGCTTTTTAACGAGGCGCTTCTTGCTAAACAGGCTTGGAGATTGATTCAATTTCCGGATAGTCTTTTTTCTTCTATTATGAAGGCCAGGTATTTCCCTCTCTGCGATTTCTTGGAGGCAGGTCTGGGAAGCAGGTCGTCCTTCACTTGGCGAAGTATCCTTCATGGTAGAGAGCTCCTGAAAAAAGGTCTTCTAAAAAGAGTGGGCAATGGCAATTCAATTAGAGTGTGGATGGATCCTTGGATTGAAGATGGGGCTGTCAGAATGCCTTGGATAATGAACCCTATAATCAACATTGAGCTAAGAGTCAAAGACCTGATTGACTTTAGAAATAGAGACTGTGATATCCATAAGCTTGAAGAGCATTTTTTCCCGGGAGATATCTTAAAGATAAGGAAGAAAAAGCCTCTTGTCTCTCAAGAAGATTTTCTAGTTTGGAGACATAACAAAAGTGGGGACTTCTCTGTGAAATCTGCCTACTGGTTGGCTTGCCAAATTCAAAACTCGAAGGTTAGGAGAGATGCTTCAAATTTTCCTTCTATCAACACGCTGAAGGATCAGGCCTGGAAACTTCAAACTGACCCTAAGATCAAGGTCTTTCTCTGGAAAGCTCTGAGTGGTGCCTTACCGGTAGCTGATCGTTTGAACAGGAGAGGGATGAGGTTGGATAATGTTTGTCAAGGGTGTGGCGGAAGTGATGAAACTATTAATCATGTTCTGTTTTCCTGCCCTATTGCGAGACAGATTTGGGCTTTGTCTGATTATCCATCGCCAGAGTTTGGTTTTGACAAAGGTTCTGTTTTCTCCAACATTAATCATCTTCTTATTAATAGAGATAACAGGAATTGGCCATCTCTTTTAAAGAAAAAGTTCCCATGGATCATTTGGAGAATCTGGAAAAATAGGAACTCCTTGTTTTTTGAAGGGAATCAGTTCTTGGCAAGTGATACTATTAGCAAGATTGATGATGATGTGCAGGAATGGTTTGCGGCTCAAGTTTCAGAGACAATTCATGGTTCTGTTGGAGAGAACACGAGTTCCCCCGTGGTGGAGTTAGGGAGAACTGTCACGCCTAGTGCCACTTGTCCGAATGTGTGGAAACCCCCACCTAGTTCTTGGCTCAAATGCAATGTGGGATGTGCTTGGTCAGCTGGGAACTCTTTGTTGGGGTGTTCATGGGTCTTAAGAGATGAAAGGGGAGTAGTGTTACTACACAGCCGCAACGCTATCCCCAACATTAGAGACAAAGATTCAGCATCCTTCCAAGCTGCCTTCTGGTCTTTGGAAAGTCTGCTAAGTCTCGGTATCACAAAGGTAATTCTAGAAACTGAGGATGCTTCTTTGGTGGGATGTGTTCTAAGGCCAAAAGCTTGGCCATCCTTCAAAGGGGAAGCGCTGGAACTTTTGGGGTTGTTGGAAAGGTTTCAGTCTTGGAAGTTTGATAAGGTAGGTTACCAAGCGAATAGAGGAGCTCGTCTCATCGCGCAAAGTGTTTCTAAGGGATATAGAATTCGCTCCTATATCGCCTCTAGTCACCCCTCGTGGCTCAACGATCTCTTTGCTAATGAGAGAGTTCTATCCTCTATCTGATCGCTTTCATGGGCTCCTTTTGGGAGTCTCATTCTTTTGTATAGGTCATGTTTCTATAAATGACTTAGTGTAGTTGGAAGCTCTTTTTGGTATAGCTTCGTTCCGGTATTTGTAAGATGTTTTGGTTATTTCAAAAGATCAATATATAAATCCCAGATGACAAAAAAATAAATCTATATGTTAACTTTTGAAAAACATATCCTACTATATTATTTGGGAAGTACATTTTAAATGTAACCTTATTTTTTGTAAGTAATTACATAGGTATGCCATTAGAAAGAAAATTTAAAAAGTAAA
>Ga0041059_1002370_pt1 | contig 14145 bp, 14 predicted proteins | sample AraColnosormetaG_FD_56232 | JGI IMG/M metagenome (GOLD analysis project Ga0041059, IMG submission 56232) | Arabidopsis roots microbial communities from North Carolina, USA - Col MF nosort | ecosystem: Host-associated > Plants > Roots > Unclassified | place: USA: North Carolina | collected...
AGTACCAANCNATATATCATACGATGGTTAATATGGCAACTACACTCCTCATTCACCAGACAGAGAATTGGATCAGAGAATAACTCACCATACAGGAATCCATTTGTCATATGATCCTTCCGTTTGCCAAGATTTCCCTCGGTGTGAAGGTTCTTGATGCTTGTCCGTGAAACGTCAGGCAGCTTGCAATTTCTTAAATCCGGAGAGTCCTTTTCTCTTTCCTCTAACTTGGGCCCTCGTATCAATTTTGGTTTCTCCTGACGAGTTTTATTTATCGACTCTGTTTTTTCCTCTTTCTTCTCTTTATTTCTGTCTTTATCCTTTGCTTCAGTCTTCTTTACCCCTTCTTGATCCCTTGGTTTCTCACTCTTGGTCACATTTTCCTTGCGGTGACTCTTCTCAGCTGATTCTGTTTGCCTCACCTGGTCTCTGTTCTCCATTGGTTTACCCATCACCTCAGCTCTTTTATGATCTGCACCAAATGATACTCGAGAAACTGCATTTTCAGAACTTTTTGCCGCTGTAAAGTTCTTCTGGTTATTGATTCTCTTATTGTCATCTACCCTATGGCTTGTTTCTTCAATTGGGCTGTTCTCAAATGCTTTTTCTGTTATTCCTACATTTTTTTGGTTAGGATGATCAATCCTTTGTGCACTCTGACTTCCTGTTGCTTCTTCGTCATATCTGATCCTTCTTGCCAGGTCCTGTACATACTTTGACTCTCCATTACTATTATTCTGCACCGTATCTGTTACACGATTCTCTCTGTGCCCGGCATTTGTCAGCAGCTCAGCTTTCTTCTCCTCCAAAGGTTTGCCTTTTTCTTTACCTTTCTCCTTGTCTTTCTGATCTTTATGTTTGTCTTTTTTCTCCTTTCTTTCCTTCTGTTTGTCTTTGCTTCTATCTTTACTCTTTTTCTCTTTACCCTCTCTCTTTTCTTTATCCTTCTTATGCTTCTTTTCCTTGTACTTGTCCTGAAATTCAAATCCCATGAAGAAAATCATATACATATAAAAGGCAACTGCATATAGTTCAACCTAAAACAGACTAATCTATACATGGCAGAAGCATCAAGATAGCATACAAAAGCAGTTCAGCACAAAAATTTCATTGTCCACAAGTCAATTACACTTGAAGCAAGAACGAAAGTCTCTAAATCCCTCAATTATTAACAGACAAGATTGACCATGCTTGGTAGATAGGACTTTGAAAACCAATATGAGCTTATATAAGGTTGCTGGGCAAAAACAGTGAAAAAAATGGATATGCATTGTTTGCGGGTTTTCTCCAATTCAAGGAAGTGTTATCCTCTAGTAGGTAACTAGTCTAACCGGCCTGCCATAAGCTACTACCAGTAAGTTCAAGTTCCATAACTAATTCCTAAGCTCCTTGCTACTCTCTCTGAATATCTTTTACTGCAGTGTCTTAATATGGCTATGAAATCACCTACATCAATGCAAAGAATATCACCCTCACTATCTCCCGGTCCTCAAATAGTCTAATCCTAAATGGGTTGTGACTCTAAAGAGACACTACTTACTATGGTCTTCAGGCCAAATAAGTAAATCCTAGTGAAAATAATGAATGAGATAATTCTAATATCTAAGATTCTGAAACAAACTACATGAACGGCCCTTTACTTGAAAGCTTGCACCTCATCATTTAAAGTCGATAAAGTATCCATCAGCCCTATATGTGTGCTATATATATTAGGAGACAAAGGAACATTCTTGCAGAATCAAGAAAAGAAAGATACAATTCTATAGATGATAAAAGATACATCTCTGATGATTTCTCTACACATCAGTACCAATCCATCAGCATCAGTAATGCTCTTGTTAGAGATAGTCAGCTCGTTACTATCGATAATAGGTGAGAATACTCAAGGTTTGACCACCTAGCAATGACGTTTCCATAATAGCAAGAAACTAAGTCTTCAGTCTCAAATTCCACTAATCAAAAGGGTTTATCAAGTATGTCTATATGTCCTAGAAAACAGCGAAAAATATTCCAGAATACAAAGAATTCCGTGAACCCATTAATCAAAAGGGTTTATCAAGTATTTTCACCTAAATTCGTTCAAGTTCTAAAAACAGCAGAATGACCATGATTCATAGTAGAGAAAATTGTAAGAGTTGAGTCAGTTGACATATGAACCTTTACAAGAGGGTCTGCTTCGTCAGTTCTAATCTTCTTCTCATATCCTGGTGGAGGAAATGGGAAGCAGCGAGACATGGCACTTGTCCGTGGGAACTGTAAAGTGGTATACTTTAACCACACACACTCCCTACTTTTTGGCTCCTTTATCCCAACACTTGACCAGATCAGTATCTATGATCCAGTTTACCATTCCAGCTCAAAATTTACTTTCCGACCCGCAATAATATACTTTCCGACCCGCAATAATCACCTCCAAGAAATCAAATTCCAAGTCCACAATTCTGAACCCTCTGATAAGGGTCAACTTTGGTTGAATAAAGAGTGATACCCCAAGATTGGAGATTTATATAAGCCTGCCAAACCAAATCACCAGAAATCGAGATCAGAACCACTTTCCACAACTCACATTAACAAGGTTCAAAGTTATGAGCATCTCAAAAGCACCTTATTAGCTTAATCAATCAACTCAGTGGCAGAAACCCAATTGGGAAATTGGGGATAAATACTGACTCGCGCATCAATCAATCCTCACACTCCAAACGTTTGAGCTTTTACTAGTATACAAAACCACAATTAGGGTCGATTCCAAAGACGATCCAATCAAAACCCTAGAAAACCAAATTGAAAACAAAATGTTAAGTGAAATCATCTAACTTCTCAAAAGGAACGTAAAGTGGAAGCTATGCACAAATTCTCTCCATGTGGGTTTGAAGTAAACCAAACAGAAAGTATCAGAGAACCCAAAAGAATCAAGCTTTATAGTATCTGGGCGGATCCAATTTCAAAACTTTGGAACAAAATTCACTCAAAAATCAAAACTTTTAGTAATGAAATCAAACGATGTTGATATAAAATCAGCTTTGGTTTAACGTGAAATCAAAAACTTGCGATTTCAAAGATCTCACAGTGAGAAATACCAATCTCTTTCTCTCTCTCTCGCCCATCTCTCTTCTAATCTATATGTGTTGGCATATGTATGTGGATATATATACCTTTCTCTTTGTGTATATATATGTAAATGTTCTTCTGTGAAGGTTTTATTTTCGAAAAAAATGAAATTTTACGGGTTAAGTTTTGATGGGTTGGCTCTTGATGTGGGAAGAAGAAACTCTCTCTCTCTATTTAGTTTCTCTCTCTAAACCCCAGCGAAGAAAAGAGAAACTTTGGCGAGAGAATGGTAAATTGGTATTTATAGACGACGAGAAAGAAGAAGGACACGTGTCATTCGTATACTTATTTCTCGACATTCTCTTAGAGTAAATGGGCTTTTTGGGACTATTTTCTTAAATTAGGCTTGGCCCGATAATGACTCTGTTTGATTCGTCTTTTGCTTTTGTTACAAATTTATCTGTGTGTAGAATTCGCTTAACAACAGAGATATCATTTTCACTTCCAATTCATAGTGCACAAACCCGCCCTAGCCTCCTCCCTAAAAACTGAACTAAATCATATTTTAGAAACTAATAATCTCTTGTTTTTCGTTGACATATAAAATAAACATGTTCTCTATCCAAATATTTAGAGATCGTATACGAATAGTCCGAATCTGTACCAAATACTTAAAATTACAAACCTTTGGGTCGCTTATTTTTCTTCTTTTTTTCGTTTTTTCTCCGAACAAAAAATATCACCTTTTGATGTTCCATGAAAATTCAAATTTTCATCAAATAATTAAAGAGATTTTTTAAGAAAAATTACCGTCAGAGACATCCTTAAAACCGGAAGTTCTAGTGATTTGGACCAAAAACTTTACAACGATTCCTATTATAAATCCATTTTTCAATAGCATATTTTAGCATCTTGGTTTTATTACATGGAAACCAAGGAAGAACTTTAGATTTCGAAAATAACCCTAACTGGTTTTGCCTTTATACTCTCTCACTTTCTCTATTATGTCTATTTTTAGATATTGTATATCATTATAAGTTTTAGTTTAGCGAATTTATTTATTTAGATTCTATAACCTAACATAAACATTTCATGCAAATGTACGTATACATAACAATTGGATTAAAATAAGTTGCAAAATGAAAACATAGAATCAGCAAATAAATTTTGTATATTACAAGAATTTAATTTTATAAATAATTTATTTTAAAAAGGGAATGTTTTACAAAATGTCTTCCAATGTACAACGACAAATAGAATTTTCACAATTACCTATATTCTTCTTTTTCTCAATACAATGAAATGCACATTGTTGGCAAAAGATAATTTTCATATCATCGGGAGAGTGTCCAATATGTTCGTCCGCTGGATCAACATTAGGGCTCAATGCAGGGCTGAAAAACTGAGATTTTACTTGTGAAATAGATTTTGTCATAATATTTGATGTACCTATAAATAATTCAAAAGAAAATAAAACTATTAAATTATTATACTATTATAGACTAAAAACTATTGTATATAACGAGAGTAAACTTACATGATGAAACAAGAACTATAAAAGTTATAAAGAAGAAAATCGTCTTCATTTTCTATAGAAATTTCAAGATTTTAACAAAAATAAAATAAGTAATTTGTTTGCTAATCGTTTTGAGTTTTGGTTGTGATGTTTTAAAAGCATGATAGTCATACATTTATAAGTCCTTTACTTAAGTTACATAGTAGTTAATGTTTTATCAAACGTATTTTCTTAAGAAACTATAAACTTTTAATTTAAAGTTTTTCTTTTAAAGTATTAACTAAAACATAATTACTATATTCACTAGTGAATTGATTATTTCAGGTGAAAGTGAGGAAATTATTTAATTAAGTTTTGTTTAGAATACAAAAAAAGATCGAGAATGCTGGATCTTATCATAGATGGGTAAACAACGTCTCGACGATCTATCACGCTGAATTCATCAGTCAATTATTAACAAAGGTAATTTCGAAGAACAGTTTCTTTTCTTGGTTTGAATTGTAGAGTGCATGAATCATGATCACAACATGAATTTAACGACATAACATGGGCCAGAAACTATACGTTGGTTTTCTATTGAGATTCGACTGATGAACATGTGAAATTCTATAAGCAAACTATATTATATACGTTATTGCTATAAAAATATATGCTTTACGTCAGTCTTGCAAACTCTGCTTCTGTTTAGAAGAATTATATTCAAATCATGAAAAACACCATGAAGAATTATAAAGCGAGTCACCGGAAACTAACCGAAGGGAAGTACACCCGAACACAAATGTCATGGAGATTTGAAAACCAAAGCTAAAGAATGTATTAAAGAAAGATATGAGACGGCTTACGAAAATACATACTAGTTATTGGATTTCATACTTATTTAGTTTACATAATTTTTTGGCTTCCAATTTTTTAAATTTCTGACCAACAAACAATCCGATGTATATCAAGTCATGTCCAAATTCCAATCAAGTTATAAAGTCAAATTGCTTTGAAAAGAAGAAAAAAAGATGCAAATAGTTGACTTTGACCAGTAGTCAAAAAGTAGACTAGCATAACCAATACTTACAAGAGACAAAAGTAGATTAATTCTCTCGGCATAGTTAGTGTTAATCCCAGCATAAAAAAAAGCAAAACCCAAAATTACAAATACAACACAATAGTAAGTGGTTAATGTAGAGATGCCATTTGGTAGACTAAGCAGGAGTTTTCTGACAAACTGCAAAACTTCCAGGATTGATCGTAATGCTCTTCGTACAGTTATCTGTTTTGTAGATTCCCACCAATCTATCTGCTAGCTCAAACATGTTGTTCCTCAAACTGCACACCATGTCACCACATTATTTATATATATTATTAATTAGACCTCAAGAATCAAGAACTGGTTGAACTAGAAGATTGAACTGACCTGATGATAATGAACTGAGCATCTTTAGTCCGGTCTTTCACGTAATGTCCAACGATTGATACGTTTTTGAAGTCTGATGTAAGAAAGAGTCAGGGATCAAACGTTTTGGGAGATGAAAATTGACAATATGAAGGGGATGGAAGAGTTACCGAGAGCAGCGTCGATTTCGTCCATGACGTAAAGTGGAGTAGGCTTGTAGTGATGGAGTGCAAAGACTAGTGCGAGTGAGCTGAGTGTCTGCAAGTAAAAGAGATAGACACGTTTTTATGAGAAACTGGCGATATAAAAGTGTGTTAAGAGATGTTTGTTGAAATGACCTTTTCACCACCCGACAAGTTTGCAATGTTCTTCCAGCTCTTCTTGGGAGGTCTTACACTGAATACCACACCTTCTGAGAAAGGGTCCAGCGAGTCTACCAGCTCCAGCTCTGCATCACCTCCCAGAGTGATCATCTGCAGAATCATGTTTGTATAATTCATCAGAGACAAAGATAAAATCTATAAGATAGGCCAAGCAAAGAAGTATCTTCTAGTTGTAAGATTTGAAAAACTCAGCATTCTTAAGTTTTCTTCTCAGTTCTGGATATCTTCATTATACACCCTATTGTTATTAGCCAAAAGCTTTTGGAGTTGTAAACAATGTTCAAAAGGTAAACTAACCTGATACATTTCTTTGAGCTTTAAGGATATAGTGTTAAACCCTGCCATAAACTCATCCAACCTGAAATGAATTCGTAGTCATCGAAGTGTAGATTGGCTTCATGAAACAAGAGCAGAAGGGAAACAAATATATATACAAAGAAAACTAGAGGTGTGGAATACCTTCTTTTTCTCAATTCATCATACTGCTTCCTTGTGTCATCACGTTCTTGGGTCACAGAGTTAAGTTCGTCTACCCGTCCGTTGTAAAGTTCCACTTTGCTCCGGTACCTTTAAGTAATTACAACAGACAATTAAGAAAGCTAGAGAAACATGAGTCAATCGAAGCAAGAAAGAAACAACAACAAAATTCTTACTCGGCGATTGAGTCAAGATTTGGATTCAACTCTTTCAGCTGAGCCTCCAGTAAGGCAACCATTTCAAGAGCCCTTTTCAGATCACAAGCTTCATTCAAATTATTATCCATCAATGTTGCTTGAAGCTTATCCGGATCAACAAGATCTTTCTGAATTCTGCAATGGAGAATGACGAATTTTAGATGTAAACGAGGTAATCATATAATGAAGGGTTTACCGCACTTACTGTTCCATATGCTTTGTGAATGCAATCTGCAAGTCATTGAGTTTCTTCTTGTAACCCTTCTCTCTCATTTCTAATTCATTGTATTTCTTTTTCATATCTTGGACTTTGAATTCTGCATCTACCTGTATTCGACTAAAGTTTAGATGATGAAAACAACGCAATGAAATATAGACCGAAAGAAAAAGATTTAGTTGTTTGTTACCCTAGATGCCTTCAACTCATCCACAGACTTTTTCAGGTTCTCATAATCGGACTTTGCTCCAGTCAACACGTCTTTGTGCTCATCAATCAACTAAACAAAAAGAAAGGACTGATCTGTGACTGCTATCCAGATAGTATATAGATAACAGGTATAAGAACTGTCAAAACCTGCTGTGTTTTCTTATACGTCTCTTGGATCTCGAATGCTTTCTGCGTTATATCTTTGAAAGTCACATGCAAATTTTCCTTCTCACCCTCTAGCCTCTCTTTTTCTCGAGTAGCCTCTTCAATCCCCTTTGTCAACTTCTTTATCAGTTTCTGGTTTGTTTCTATTTGAACATTACACCGATTGATCTCTGTATTGTTTTTGTCGATATCCTAAACATGTGCAACATAAATTAGGACACACTTAACTGTGAGTTCACTAACAGCATGCTAAGAACAAAAGCAAACTTACAGTCTGAATCTTCTCAACCTTTGCCTTTTGTCCTTTTAATTTTTCACCACCAGCGTTCTCTATGTTGGTTTGCAGCTCCAAAGCCTATAACAAAAAACCTCGTCAGTTTAAAATGCACAAGTTCTATATTACAGGGTATTAAACAAGGAACAACTCCATAGATTTTGCGTTTACTGATCTAAGCTCCCAGGGAAAGATAAGTCAAAAATTTCATAAGCATGGCTGGTTAGACCAAAAACATATTGGAAGAAAAGGGATGTGCCACATTAAAAAAAAAAAAGAATTACTGATGTTACGCACTTTATCCTTCAGCTGTTTAGAACCCTTCTCAAGGTTTTCAATCTCTTTTTCTTCTTTAGAGATTATTTTCTTGAGCTCTTTAAGCCTGTCAATCTCATCTGTCTTTGGTTGAGATGCGGCTTCCAGGGAAGCTAGTTGTTTTTCCAGATAATTATGCTCTGAATTGAGACTTTCAATCTAAATATGAAAGAAAGAAACAATTGATTACATTTAGGGCAACTTGATTACATATCTCAAACGGGAGGGTTATACTCATAAATTCACGGAAGACAGTACCTCTCTTTGGCTTTTCGCCAGTTCCATCTCTAGGCCAGAGACTTCGTTTTCTGCAGCTCGATACTGTCTCACAGCATTTCCAACCTTTTCACGGATGTTGTTTAACATGTCAACAATTTTGGAGAGCTCATTTTCTGCATTAGCAACAGCTTCACCAGACACACCAGTGGCTCGAATAGAGGTTCCCATTCTTCCACCACGTGCCTTGCCTCCCCCTCCACTCATGGTACCAGATTTTTCAAAGAGAGCGCCATCAAGAGCCACGACTCTTCGAAATTCTCTGTTCCCACCATATGCAATACGTGTTGCCTAATAAGCAAGAAAATTGTATCTATTAGGCTCAGCACTGAGTCCAAAGAAACTTTGTATTTTAGGAGGTATTACCCACTTGGGTTTCACTAGATTAGCCGAGCTTAGCTCAATTCATAATTTACTAATGGCAGTAAATAAATTATGTAGCCGAGTCAGTCTTGATGAGCAAACATAATATACCTGATCAAGATCCTTTGCCACAACAGTGTTTCCCAAGGCTGCATAGAATGCAAGTTTCATCCTTTCATCCTTAACTCTGACAAGATCAAAGAGGCGTGGTACATCCTCTGGTGTTTTCACTTTCTCCTTCAGTTTATGTATATGATCTGTTTGTTTTTCCTGCAAAAAAGAATATTGTTGAAGGGTTATTCACTCTTTATTTGCACGAGCAATTACTAGAACCTACTTGGCGAATGAATGTGAAGCTTCAGATTCAGTCCCCTTGAAGATTTACTAAGACCGCTGCCTATTGCATTTCATTTGCTGAATCAAAATCCACCATAACACGCTCCTAACTTCCTAATTAGATATAATAGTTTACTAAGACCAACTCAGGAATCACAATTTTGAGGATCCCTGTATAACGATTCTTCTGTTTAAGTTGGCATTTTTAATAAAATGGCCAGGCAGGTAATTCAAAGCATATAAACAGAAAGTGGTATGCAATACCAATATCATAAATGTTGCAAAGCCAAGATTTCCCTTCCGCAGCAGCTCAACACATGCTTGTGCTGAAGAAGTTGTTTCAACAACAATGTAATCAAGGCCGGCGCACGCAGTTGATATGGCGACATCGTATTTTGCTGCATAGGACAGCCATGTCAGTGATTGTTAGTTTCGCTGTATTTCTTTTAAAATCATTTAGACAAGCAACTGGGGATTTACTTCTAAAATTCATTTATCATTGAAAATATTGTCAATCAAAATTTCACACCTCATACTACAAGGAGAAAATAACAGTCTGCAATATTCAAGGTCAGAGCAATGTTATAGTAGACAATAGACCAATATACTCACCATCAATGGCACCTAAGTCCCCCATCCTTCCATATATTCCTTCAATTTGATTGTTCTCCTTCGCTCTTAAAACTGCCTTCAAAACCTCATTCTGACTCTTCTCAGAATTCATTGCTGATTTGAGCTCAGCAACTTTTTCTCTGGCTGCCTGTTCTTGTGGAACGAGTGTTTCTTGTTCTTTAAGTGATTCCTGCAGAAGTTAAGATGCATACTCTCAGTTTCACCATCTAAGCTGCACAGATTACAGTCATATCTTAATAAAAGTACCTCTTCCACTTTCCGAGCTTCGATTGCTTCCTGTTTCTTCTTCTTTATATCAGCTTTCCAAGAGGTAGTTGCTGCAGCTTTTTCTTTTTTTCTCGTTGATATATCAGAGAGCTGTTTCTGAGCATCTGTGAAGGCTTTCAGAGCAGCTTCATGCTAGAATAACAAAGAGGTAATGTTCAAACAGAAACAAAAAAATTAGTCGTCCAACAGTATTTTGGATTATTCAGCGCGAAAGCAGCTCCAGGAAGCATATAAAGATTTGACTATGGCAAACGAATTCTTTAAAGAAGCAGTGGGATAAGCTAATTAAAAACCTCTCTAGAAATTCTTTTGAAGACGAGCCAAGTTATTTTGACAAGCAAAAGTTCTTGACTCCAAGCAAATCGTTATAACTATATGAGATGTACCTTCTTGCTCAAGAGTTCACTTTCGGATGATGCAACATCAAGCTTTCCCCTGTGCACAATTAGATCTTTTTCCCAAGGTTCTAATTCAGCACGAATTTTTGTAAGCTCAGACCGGTAACCTTCAGTTTCAACTGTAACAAAATTGACAGAAATTATTAACTGAACAAGCTTACTCTTGAGCAAGAAGCTAATCGTTATAGATGGGTACTAGCATGTTTAAGAAGTTGCCAATTCCAAGTACTTTTCACTGTGATGTTGTTAAAGAAGCTGCCAGGGTAACAAGGACATCATTATTTGGGGACTAATATCCTAAAGCATAACACACCTTTAGCTATCGCTTTGATTTCCTCCAATTTCTTCTCCTCATCTAGCAAGACCTTCTGAAGCTTTGGTATGTTTTCCTGAAGTTTCGGTATTAGATTGCTTGAGTCCTCAGACTCCTTTGTCATATCACCGATTTTGGATGAATCCTGCATAAGAACACAGGTAAGGTATATGCACGCCATAAAAAAGTCAACCATCCTTCCAAAACTATTAACCTTCTCAAGTTTATCCTCGAGTTTCTTGATTTTTTGCTTCACATGCTTCAAGTCCTCCCTATGCTTTACGTCCTGCCTTTCAAACTCTTTGAATTTCTCCTTACAGGCTCTAAGTTCATTATCAAGAACCTAATCATTGCAAAGGAAGATAAGGTGATTCACCATTTGTTGAAAGTTAGGAGAGAGAAAAATGAATTTAGCCTCGTCGGCAATAAGCATGAGAGCAGACACATCTTATTGATTTCAGACATACCTCTTGTCTCTTCTTATGTTTTTCATGCACAGACTCAAATTTTTTTAACTCTTCATTACTCTCATCCATTTTCACTCTGTAACAGAAATGTTACGATATTTGTTACAAATGAGTTTATATAATTTCTTTGATATTTTAAAGAAAAATTAGTAGTGCTTACCGCTCATCTTTTAGACTATTTTCCAAATTCTGCAAGCTGTCTCTCTGTTCAGTAATTTTCGCTACAGTATCTTCATATGCCATTTTTGTAGCCTTTTCTTGCCATTTAAGATGTGATAACTCTTTCAGCATGTAAGTCTCTGCCTCATCCTTCAAACCCTGTTCCAAAAGCACATCAGCAACATATACAACAAAACCGGGTCACATACAAGAAGGAAAAACGTCAACAAACCTCTAAGTTGTCTCTTTCTTTCTCCGCTAATTTCACCATTTGCACAACTCCAGACCGGCTTTCATTGAGGGTTTCAAGCCTTAAATTTCAGAGGCAGTTGCAGTTATATTAATAGCATCCAACAAATCAGGAACCACTTACGTCTAAAAGAAACAGTACAAATGCATAGATTACTCACTGCTTATTTAATTCATCTATCTTCTCCACATATTTATTCGTTCCAATTATATCCTCGAGGTATTCAAGAAAACCTTCATCATGGGGACCTTGTGCTTTCGGCTTCATGAGTGATATTTGTTCTACCTCCCCCTGTCAACGTTCAAGAAACAATATTAGAGGGGGAAACAAGTTAATTCAACAAGCTGTTTCTGTAAAGTGAGAACCTGAAGAATCAAGAAACGGTTGTTGTCAAGATCTACTCCTTTCCCCTTGAGTTTTTTGGTAACTTCAGTGAAATTGCTCGACCTCTCATTGATATAATACTTGGAAGAATTATCTCGGAATGCAACCCGAGTAATCATGAAATCGCTTCCAGGAACAGTTTCGTACAATCCATTTTCCTGAGTTAGTTAAAAATAAACAATTCACATTACTAGAAAGCTTAACCAAAGTCTAATAATAGGTAAGCAGACAACAAGTTTTACCAAATCGATAATCTCTTCAAACTGTACAGAAACTCCAGCACTATCCAAGTTCTGGTGATTAGTTGAGTTGTGAATTAGCTCTGAAACTTTGTTCAGCCGCATCTAACACCAAATAAACATAAGAGTTACTCAAACAAAGTTCAGTGACTAAAAGAAAACACAAGAGTAAATCAAGTACCTGCTTGGCTCGTTTCCCAAATACAAAGAGCATTGCATCTATCACATTGCTCTTTCCACTCCCATTAGGTCCAACCACCGCAGAAAAACTCTGAATTTTCAACAATTCAGTAAATCTAATTTTCCGAATCAATAGATTCAAATGAAAATCTTGTAATTCGCAAGAGCAATTCAAACTAGCCAAAAACAGAAATCCGAAAAATATGCTCAAATTCATCTTCAAATTGAAAAAAAAACTGAAATTCGCAAGGGCAATTCAAAAGCGAGAAATTCGAAAACTATACTGTAATTGACATAGAAGCTCAAATTCGAGAAAACCCAAATCTAATCAGCGTAAAATCCTAACCTTGTGGAAAGGACCGACGCGTTGTTCACCAGCATATGATTTGAAGTTTCTCATGACAAGCTCTTTTATGTAAAGTCTCGGAGTTCCAGATTTCCTCTGCTCAGGCTCAGACTCGCCGCCGCCCATTGGCTCATCTTCCTCCATAAATAACTACTCTCCGGTCAACAAAATCTGATTTCAACAACTTTGGAGGAGGAGGTGCGAATTTTGAAATTGAAAGAGAAATGAAAATCGAGGGAGATTCAAACAAGATTGAAAGAGAATGGGAAGAGGCACGGAGAGAGAAAGGGAAAGTTAATTTTAGGTCACAAATGAAAATTTATGGGGGGAATAAATTGCCGCTAATTCTTTCAAATACCATCAACTTTGTGACGTTATTAGTTACCGACGTAGGAAAAAACCAAAAAAATATTTCATTTTTAATTGGACGTTTAATTGTTACTTTGTTTTTTATTGATAAAAAATACCTCATTTAATTAAACTTTTTATTATAATATTTTGTCTTTAAATTTTTGATAGATTCAATCCTCTAATTTAACGGTTGTTATGCAATTAGTAAACATCGTAAAATTTAGACTAAATAAATATATATATATATATATATATAATTGTTTATAATCAAAACAAACAAGATAGTTTCTAGGTATTTTTTCGGATTGTTTATATTCAAAAAAAGAAATATATGACTTATGATTTTATATTCTATTTCTAAAATTAAATTCTCTTCTAAAAAAGCAAACCATGAGATGATGAGTAAATTTTATGTGATAACCTTCACAAACATTTTATAAATAACACATGTAACACTTAATACATATAGAAGATACAAACAAAAATTACAATTTTGATTTTTTTTTCTTTGTTATAAAGATTCAGTGTATATAGTCGTTTAAATATATGTAAAAATGTATAACTCAATGTATTTTCAATTCTATATTATTAATTTTTATTAAAAATTGAAAGGAGGCTGTAAAGGTAGAAAATCAGTCACAATGATTATTTCTTATATTATTCTAAAAATATAATGTCTTACAAAATGTCTTCCAATGTACAACGACAAATAGAATTTTCACAATGAGCTATATTCTTCTTTTTCTCAATACAATGAAATGCACATTGTTGGCAAAAAATAATTTTCATGTCTTCGGGAGAGTGTCCAATATGTTCGTCTGCTGGATCAATATTAGGGCTTAATGCAGGGCCGGAAAACTGAGATTTTCCTTCTGAAATAGATTTTATCATAATATTTGATGCACGTAAAAATAGTTTTTTGAAAACTTATTAAATTAAAATTTAAACTATAATATATATATATATATATATATATATATATATTTTTAATTGAACA
>Ga0041059_1002371_pt1 | contig 14132 bp, 13 predicted proteins | sample AraColnosormetaG_FD_56232 | JGI IMG/M metagenome (GOLD analysis project Ga0041059, IMG submission 56232) | Arabidopsis roots microbial communities from North Carolina, USA - Col MF nosort | ecosystem: Host-associated > Plants > Roots > Unclassified | place: USA: North Carolina | collected...
TTTTTTTTTTACTTCTAGTTTTCTATGAACCAAACCNAAAAAAAAAAAAAATAGAACTCAAATTGTAAACCGGATTTGAAAAATGCAAACTAAAATTTGAAAAGTTGTGTGGCCTACAGAATGTAAATAAATCAAAATTTAATCTTTAAGTTGATTTTTTTTTGAAATATTGTTGTAGTAACTTACTAACCTTGAAATATAGGAGATTTAGGAGAACATCCGATCAACATAAAGACATTATCTGAGGTAGGATTGAAATATGGAGTTCTCCAATCCTCAGCTTCAAAGCCATTGCCTTTGCCACCGAGCACGATGGTTTCGCAGTTCGACATGTGAGGATCATGCAGTGTTATGGACTGATATGCGTAATCGATGTCCAAAACTCTATAAGAACCTGAACTTATGTGAAACATCAACACATCGTTCATACAAAACAATAGATCTCTATACCCTGGATGCCCACATCCGTTTCGGATCCCAAACGGATAATCAACGGTTATGTTTCCACAGTATGATCGACATGCGTCCACAACGCAAATCTCAAAGAGTGTCACAAAGGATAGAATCAAGATCAAGATTTTCATTTTCTTTATTTGGGTTGTTTACAAGAGAGTGATGTGTGTGATCTTTGATGCAGAGAGCTAAGAGTTATATCTAAAGATTGCTTGCTACTTAAGAGATACTTCGCTTGTCGGAATAATAAAGCTAAACTTTTGCACTTTTTACTACACATGACCAAGGTATGTCCTAGGAACATAAAAAATTAGAATGCTAATAAATAAGGCTATAAGTACAAAGAACAGAGGAACATATATTGAATACAACTAGATTCGTATAGCTTGAGAATCCTCACTATGTACCACTAAAGCATTTATATAGCTTTTAGGCTACCTTCAAGATCGGTGACGACCAGGAGAAGTAGTTCGATTCGTCTTGTACTTCCAAAACTCATCTTTCTTCCCCTTCGTCTTAGCTTTAACCCGACCGAATTTGCTATTAATTATACCAAGTATGGCAGTCTTATCCTTTCTGTTCTTTGTCTTTGCCTTGTCTTCCAGAATCGCCCTAAGTTTCTCATAGGACCTTGGGTCTGGTACTTGCCCGCTTTTAACCATCATCTTGTGGTAAAAGAATGCCCTTTTGAAGTCTCGAACACGAACAAACGCGTAGATCATTGTTGAATATGTGATGGAATCAGGTTTTAAGTTAAGAGCAGCCATTTCCTTCAACAGTTGCGGCAGTTTTGCATCTTGTCCTCCCCGTGCGTATGCATTCATCAGCATATTGTAAGTCATGACACTCGGCTGCAAACCCATTTTACTAAACTCAGATACAACATCCCTTGCTTCAATGTAGAGTCCTTGCTTGGCAAACCCATCGAGAAGAGTGTTATATGTTATCCGTGTCCCTTTGATTTTTTCTCTCAGCATTAGTTTCCAAATTTCCATCAGCTTTCCAGTGTCGCCTGATCGTCTGAATGCATCAAGAACTGATGTGTATGTTTCAACCGACGGTTTAATCCCCTCCTTACACATCTCTTCAAAGGAAGCATAAGCTTTTTCGTGCCACCCGCTAACCGAGTAAGCATGAATAAGAGCTGTGTAAGAATGTGAAGAAGGTTTCAAACCTACTTTCTTCATCCGCAGGAAAGCATCAGCAGCCATATCACTCATCTTCTTCGTCCTCCCATACGCACTAATCAAACACGTGTACGATTTCACATTTGGCTCTAAACCTAAATCCTCCATCTCCCGCAGAAGTGTCTCAACGATATCAGGCTGCATCCTTCTAGCATAAGCATCCATAAGAATGTTATAAGTTGCAGCCGAAGGCTTCAAGCCTTTATCTCTCATTTCAGTAAAAAGACCTTCCACTTCTTCTATGTGGTTGGATTTGTTGTAAGCATCCATCAACGTATTATACACAATCGTGTTTGAACGGATACCTTTCTTCTCCATCTCTGTTTGAATCACAAGAGCTTCTTCTTTAAGCCCTTCATCACAAAACGACTTCACAAGGCCACCGAAAACATCCTGACTCCACTTCACACCTTTCTCACTCATCTTCTCGAATATCTCCCAAACTTCTTTCGCACTTCGTCCTGCTTTCCTCAAGGTTGTGATCAATATAGCACATGTAACATTGTCCGGATACACATTGATCTTATCCATAGCTTCATACACTTCCCAAGCATCATCATACCTAACAAAAGATCACCAACTACACAATTTGACCAAAAACTACAACTTTTCATTCTTTAGAACTGAATCATCGTGCAAAGAGGAAAAAGATGATACCTTTGAGAAGCTGAGAGACCAGAAATGGCGGCATTGTAGAGACGAACATCTCTAAACTCTTCCTTATCTGGTAAATTACTTAGCAGAAGCAGAATGTAATCAGCCATTCTTTCTCTACCGAGCAATGTAAACAACACAGAGCAAGCACGAGGCGAAGCAAGGGAAGGTTCTTGTAAACTCATCCACTCATAGAAATATAGACAACTCTTCACAAAACCAGATTCACCCATCATCACTAATGCCTCTACACACTCTGTATCACTAACCCTTCTTTCGAAACCTGATAACATCTCTCCCAAAGTTTGATTCTCTTTCAAATTCTTAGCAAGTTCCAAGATTTCCCTAGCGACGCCACTTTCGAATGGAATATGCACACCAAGTGTTTGTTGGTTTGTCACAAAGACGGATTCCTCAGGCTTAGACTCGATTTCAGTTTCGGGGTCAGCGAAGTCTGGAGCTAAATGCCAGGAAGTTCGACGATTCTTCTGGAGGGAGAATTTGGATTCTCGAGCTGGGTCTGCAGTTGATTCTGATGTTAAAGTTCGTGACTTGAAGAATTTAAGAATTGGGTCTGTGAAATCATCTCCTTCTTCATCATCTTCTTCTTCACATTCACTTTCTTCGCTATTGATTGTCGAATTTTCTGGTTGTTGGATCTTATCTGGCAAAGCGTCATCGAAGCAGGAGAGGAAAATGGAAGGAGAAGAAGAAGATGACGAAGGGGAAGTAGCAGAGAGACTAAGTGGTTTTCGAAAGAAAGAAGAACGAAGAAGAAGATAAGGTACAGGGAAGTGAAGTCGGTGAGATAGAGGAAAGGAAGAAAAAAAGGATTGGGTCGCAAGAGAAGAAGACGCCATGGACATGGCTCAGCTTCCACTTTCTAGCGAAGCTAAAGGCTCAAAATTCACAATTTAAGAGCAAAAGACGTGAGACAAACTTTAAAGTTATAATTAGGTTTGGTATTTAACTTGAAAGTTGAAACCCATCTATAAGTAAGTAGCAGTAGAGAAGCCCAGTTAGTGAAAGATTCAAAGAAAATGAAAGTTTAACCTCAAATCCTAGCCTAATAAAGAGAGATGTCAAGAGAGTGAAGATACAAAACGATAAGCAAAGACCATATAATATCAAAGACTAACAAACAAAATGCAAGTTCACTATTGAACATGTCTGACTTTAGTCGAATGCAAGCTGACAGGTGGGTGAACGCCTACACGACAACGTCAGCTCCTAAATCATCTCATATTTTTTGTCGGGATTAACGGATTCGGGGGAGATAACGAACTTTTTTAAACAGCTTCCGTTTCTCAAGATAAACTCTACCAGTTGTCTCTCTGCTTCTGTTCCTTCATAGTCAACCCATTCAACGGTTTCAAGACTCGATAAAACACATTCAGGAACTGAACTCAGATCATCCCGTAAAGGGCTTGGTGAACAAATCAAATGGCCATGGTGCTGAGATAAACGGTACATAAGACACTGAATGAATTGGAAAATAACCTGATCAAAGACACTGATCTAATAATTGGGATGGAATATATATATGTACCTTTTCAAGTTTGAGAGATATTAGTTTAGGGGAACCTTTGAGAAGACACGCAAGTAGATTCAACCACTCATCGTCACAAGTGCATAGCGTGATATGTACAAGACGGTGGAAGACACATCTAATAGGATACATATCCTGCATACAAGACAGAATACTGAATAAACAATGTTAGTGCGGTAAATGATAGAAACAAAGTAAAGTTAAACAGATTATTATTTACCTGTGTGGTAATAAACATAAATAGAGACGCTTGACTGAAGTAATAGAACTCAGGAACTTCACTGGATGATGGTGAAGAACACTAACATATGCCTCAGCAAGATTAGGCATTCCATTCTCAATGACACAAAACCCACCCGTTTGATCAATGTCCAAGTATTCCAAAGAAGGGGCCTCTACCACAAACCCACTTTCCCCATCTGGAGCTCTCTCTTTTGATGTACGCAAGACTAAACTCTTTAGAGAAGGAACTTTAACGGAGAAGATAGTCACATTATCATTTATACATTGTTCCACAACCAAGTCTTCAAGAACATGACAACTTGATAAAAGACTCTTGACAAATTCATTACCAGGGTACTTCACAGATACAAGGCTCAAATTTTTGAGGGATGGAAAACACGTCGGTGAAGAAACATCTACAAGAACCGCTTTTTTTAGTTTCAGCGTCACAAGCATTCTACACTCTGTGTACAAACTCCTTGGAAGTATGGATGGAGATGCACTAGTAGAGCAGTTGATTTCGATGATCAGCTCACGAAAACAAAATTTACTAGCAGCTCTAATCCACCATTGAATATCTCCATTACCACAGTTTTGACCTAGTTTGAAATGCAAAGTTTCTATACCTGGAGCCTTTCGCATAAACAAAGATCTGTCAACAAACCGTGAAAACTTTCCATACTCGAGATTCTGATAGCTATCATCATAAACAAGTTTTGGCACCATCATCCAAAGAAACTGCCATCGTTTAGACAAAACCATTGTGACAACAACATCTTTCACATTAGGTAGTAACGACAATACTCTCAAGAGTAGCTCATCAGGCAGCCCACTTATCCTATCCATAAGAGATTTATACTAAGCCTGAAACATCAAAAAATCGAACCAAACAAATAAGGCATAGCAACAGCGAAAGGTAAGCAAAACCATAGTGAGATATAGAACCCATAAAATAGAAATGGACGAAAACGAAATCCAACTCATCTTTAACCAAGAAAGAATATTCTTAAAGTAACTACTTCGGAATCAAACAAGTGAGACTGATAATCTTACAAATTCAAAGAATGGGGCAAAGACCTGAAACCCTTCTCGTCCAACGGAGAAAAAGAACATATTATTTGTTACTGCCACAAAATCCTCTTTAAATAATTGATGTGAGCGGTGCAATTTTCCAAAATTCTTTGATCGTTTCAACTTCCACTGAGAGAATCAAATGACTCTTCATTACGCTTCTTTTACCCAAAAAAAAGAAGAAGCTAATTAACTCGTTTGAAGTCGCATTGGTTAGTATTGGAAATATACTACATAAAACCATTTATTTATTCATTTAACGAATTCAAACGATTCCCATCAACTTCATACATTGAAAACCATAACCTATTAATGAAAAAGAAATATATTTAAAAAAAAAACAATCATCATAAACAAACTTGTCAATGTCTATTTAATCTTAATATAAAGAGATTTAATTTAGAGTTCATCCTTAAGCGAGTCCAAGGAAAGTCTAGAAGGGTTAGTGTTGGAGTTCTTGAGAGGATAAGAAGCTTCCATTGCAATACCACAAAGTCCTTCTTTATGACGAATCCCTCTCTGCATTCTTATGTATCCTTTCTCTCCCCATTCCTCTCCCCATGAATTCTTAACAATCCAATACTTTGTTCCGTCTATCGTTGTTCCATACCCTACTACCGCAACTCCATGGTTTAGCTCTGTTCCGCATCTCCCGGTAAACACTCCCTATGACACCATTGCATGCGTTAAGACAAAAAATGTTTTTAATAAGTTCTTGAACTTAATTAGTATATGTGTTGTGAGTTCTTACCTCGGAGTAGAATTGAAAGTCTGAGCCTCCAGCATCAATAGCAACAGAAACAGGCTGATTAGCAACAGCTTTCATTAGATCATCCTCGCTGTTCTTAGGAACATCTTCGTGTCCATCGATTGAAACTACCGGAGCATTTTCTTTGTTTGTGTCACAAGTTTCATCAGAAGCCTTGTAAGGGTACACTAGCTCACTTGTGAGTCCTCCTTTCTCCTTGATGAACTCAAAAGCAAGGTCCATTAGACCTCCATTGCATCCTTGGTTCTGGTTTGTATCACAATCTACTAGCTCTTGCTCTGAGAGTGATGTCAGCTTTTTAGTTCTTATTTGGTTGATCCCTTCCACCGCAACAACTGTTGAAAACGCCCAACAACTCCCTGTAATAACCACAAACCAAATCTGTGTTAATTCTCATTTTCCATATATCTTTTAGATTGAAGGATCAATGAAAAGAAGAGTTTTACCGCATTGGCCTTGGTTTTTGACAGGAGTGACGGCTCCATTCTTTCTCCAATCAACGGAGGTTGGGAGAGTATTTACATTTGCATACATGAAGCTCTTTGTGGCCTTTTTTTCGCCTTGAAACATCCTATGATGTTTGATGTTTGAACCAGCGTATGTTCTCCTAAATTCTTCACTAGTCATGTCACCAAACTTGTTTAGCTTGAGCTTGTAAGATTTATCCTTCTTGTTGGTCTCATGGATGTGCTTCACGTTGTGCTTGAACACGTTGAACCTCTTAGCTTTCTCTTCAAGGCTCCTAGCAACAGTGTGGTGACTCCTCCACCGTTCGTATAGCTCCCACAAGCTATTCTCTGATTCCACATCTTTGTTATGGAAATCTAAACCCTTTGTGGTTTCAAGAACCATAAGCATGCAAAGCGCAAGAACAATAAATCGCTTCATATTTTTCTATGGTGATTTTTGTATTTACTTGTGATTGTGATTGAGTTTGTTGATGGTAATCAGGACTAAAGAGAAAGTGTTTATATAGGGATTATAGATACATTGGTGAGAGGTTATTGTGATGACGATATGTAATGAAAAGTACCAAAAGGGGTTAAAGGATTACTTGTGGGATTCAACAAAGATTTCAAGGTTAGTGACATGGATACATTAATTAATGGAGATTCATAAAGATTTCAAACTATAATTGAACTTTATGTTGATTTAATGGCGCAAGCAAGCTCTCTCATTTTACTTTTCTTATTCTTGGTAACAATAATTGATGATTTTGGGAAATAGTCGGCGATGAGATGACTTAATATATATAAGTGTAAAATGACATTTTTATATGAAGCACGTATAGTGATAATTAATCAAAGCACAACTTGTACGCAACAATTTATCTTTACTAGCTAGGAACTCTGTTATTCATGTAACCTCACTATGATTAATTATGTGGATTATGTATTTTTTTCTTTTACAAATATGGATCCTTATGATAATTTGGAAAAGCCGTGCATGTGTGGCTAACCATTTACGTTATCTTTTTTTCACGATAATAAAACGAAGTTGTTTGGTATGTGAACAAAGAAATCAATTTCAAAATTATTTTTAAAAAGTCAATTTCTTCCATTGTTTTCACAATAAGAGAACTAAAGTTATTTGGTATGTGATGTTCTATATAAAAAAAAAAATTCCATCGTCGAAACTAAGATTTTGTTTTTCTATATATCTTTTAAAATGTAATAAATATTAGGTAATATTATGTTTTTCTATTGTATTTTTTTTTCAATAACCTTTACTATTTTAAATCTATCTGCAAATATTATTTTATTTGAAAGGTAAAAATTTTGGTTTAGTATTTGTCATATGATATCTGATTATGGTTTTCAGGAGCCGATTAGATGTCATTTTTAGTCATTGGTTTTAGCTTTCATCAACGCTTTTGAAAATTGAACTCAAATTATTTTGGCCTAACTTATGTCATTCAACTAAAAGACATTACAATAACTGTTGTCTAAAGACTAAAGAAAGATCTTAAATTTAAGAAAGAAGATACTATTTGTCAAAAGAGGACTAAAATGCTAAATTTCGGAAAGAAAATGAAGGAAGGTGGTGGGAAGTGTGTGTGATTTAACTTGATATTGGGAAAAGCACGTAATAACAACTAAGTTAGGAGAAAAGTAACAAAAAAAAAAAAGATAAACGCGGACACACACAGCTAACACGCACATCACATCACTACAAAGAGGATGCAGTGTCATGAATTGCGTTTGCTTCTAAAATCTGTAACCGATAATCCATCTTGTTTCAGAAAAATAAATGTATTCGTTCGCCGGCTTGAATTCGACGCGATAAGGCCGAGGAAAGAAATCTTGCTAGAAACGGCTCTTTGTGTACTATATAGTCTTAATTTTGGTGGAGTAGGTCGGTGTGAATAAGGAAATATAAAAGCCTATTGGGTCAAGTAAGGCCCAATAATAGATTACTGTTTATATAAGATATTAGACTAAACTTTAGTCTAATCAGATTATAACATTTTTTTATTTTTATCTCACTCTTCTTCCTCTTCACCTGTAATCTCTCCAAAATCAGAAAAATGACTTCTTCAGTACTAACCCCAAGCTTAAAGCTTTTAGCTATGACGAATTCTTCCTCTTCGACCCTTTTTTGTATTCCTTCTATCTTCAACATCTCGTCCTCTGAATCTCACCGCTTCAATTTTTCCTTATCCTCACGACCCGTTAATCTCACACTCTCTCTCAAATCCAAAACTCTTCGTAACTCATCTCCTGTTGTTACTTTCGTTTCCCAAACTTCGAATTGGGCTGAGGAAGAAGAAGGTGAGGATGGAAGCATCGGAGGTACTTCAGTCACTGTAGATGAGAGTTTCGAGTCTGAAGACGGTGTTGGATTCCCGGAGCCACCGGAAGAGGCTAAATTATTCGTCGGAAACTTGCCGTACGATGTTGATAGTCAAGCTTTAGCTATGCTCTTTGAACAAGCTGGTACTGTTGAGATTTCAGAGGTATATATTGCTAATTTGTGCTTTTTGACATTTGAATCCAAATGGTTGAGAAAATTGGAACTAAATTTTTCTGTGGCATTGTTACTTCTTGAGAAAGTTAGTTTAGTGTTTCGAATTCATAGTTTGATTTGTCTTGAAGGAATGATTGTGTTTCATGGGTCTGCTTTGAAATCTGGTTTTATAGTTTATTTGGCTTAAAGGAATGATTATGTTTCATGGGTCTGCTTTGAAATCTGGTTTTTGCAGGTTATATACAATAGGGACACTGATCAAAGTCGTGGATTTGGGTTTGTAACAATGAGTACAGTTGAAGAAGCAGAGAAAGCTGTTGAGAAGTTCAATAGTTTTGTAAGCAATCATTTTCTTGTTTCTCAATCTTCTGGGTCATTTGGATAGTGATTATAGATGTTGAAGTTGATTGGTATACAACTGTAGGAAGTGAATGGGAGGCGTTTGACAGTAAACAGAGCAGCTCCAAGAGGATCAAGACCTGAACGACAACCTCGTGTATATGATGCTGCGTTTAGGATCTATGTTGGGAACCTGCCATGGGATGTGGATAGTGGTCGTTTGGAACGATTATTTAGCGAGCATGGGAAAGTAGTTGATGCCCGAGTGGTTTCTGATAGAGAGACAGGTCGTTCACGTGGGTTTGGGTTTGTTCAAATGTCGAATGAGAATGAAGTTAACGTTGCCATTGCTGCTCTTGATGGACAGGTAAAAGAAATCACTCCTCCATGCGTTTATGGTTATCTTCTTGTGACTTTACCATTTCTTTTATTCATTGCTCTCTGTGTTTGCAGAATTTGGAAGGCAGAGCAATTAAAGTGAACGTGGCTGAGGAACGAACAAGGCGTTGATTTTGATAGCTCAGTGAGTGTTAATATTGTGAGTTATGATTAGAAATGTTCTCACTTACAATTCCAATGTAGCGAGTATGTGAAACCAAACTTGAGTTCAAGCTTTTGTAAACATATTTTCTTTATTACCCATCAAAACATATTACAAAACATTACACAACCTTTTATATGTACACTAAGACGTGGGATGTAGAGTTTTCTCTTTGTTGTTGTTGTCAAAATCCTCCTAACTGTTCGACACGGCTAGTGAGGGGCACATACCGGACTGAAGTTTCGGTATGTACCTTGATTGAACCATCCTCGTTTTTGTCGATTACCTTGAGCTCTTGAAAATAGGTTCCTAGTGGAATCACCATTCGTCCACCGGGTTTTAGCTGATCCAAAAGGGGCTGAGGGATTTCTGATGCCGCTGCTCCTACGTGTATTGCATCATACGGTGCAAACTCTTGCCAACCTTTTCTTCCATCTGCCATAAGATACAATTGAGTCAAAAGATGCCAGGCAAGGAACTCATAAGGGAGAGCGAGTACTTACCCCCAACATGTAAGGAGAGAGATCCTTTCTTAAGAAAGGAAGCAGCAACACTCTTTTCGATATTCTTGATAGACATATCAACCAATTCAGGGATATGATCCACGCCAACAACACGTCCCTCAGCTCCAACCATCAAAGCAAAACAGCCAGTCAAGTACCCGGTTCCTACAAACATAAGCTGATTATTATCTTCACTTCCCAAACTCGACTTTAACATACCAATAACATCAAGTCAAAGACCTGAGCCGACATCTAAAGCGCGCATCCCGGGGTGGAGCTTATCTTCCAAGAGCTGCAAGCAAGTAGCATGCATATGCGGAGCAGAAATGGTAGCATTATAACCTATAGGTACAGGAGTATCAACATAAGCTGAAGAACCAACTGGTACAAAGAGACCTCTATCTAAAGCCTCCATAACTTGAGCTACTCTTTTCGACGATATCACACCGTACCGCTTCAAATTTTCCACCATCCCTCTCTTGCCGCTCGAGCCAGTTCCACTCTGGAATTGCTAACACCATCAACATATTAAAAATCGTCTATAAGCACAAAATCAGTCACACAACACAGAGAAACACCAAATAACCCATTTGTATACCTTATGTGTTGAGAATAAACTGAAGCAGAGATTCCTGGCAAGAGAACATACCTCCATGTGGAAGAAGAGAGCACCGGAGAAGCGAGAGAGATTGAGATTCAGAAACTGAGATGATGATGATGATGAATTGTAGCGGTGAAGTCTACGTGGCGCACAATAGAGACGACCATAAGCTGTTATTGTTGGACATAATAAAACCTGAGCTCTCATTTTCTTTTTTCGCTTTTTAATAATTTTGTCAATTCTAGTTTCTTCTCTGATGATCTGTTGTTCTGTTTGTGTGTTCGTGTTCATTCTCCAGAGTTGGATTCATTGGTTGCCACGTGGACCATGACGTGATCTCTACTCTTTGCACTTTGCAGGAACAGAACACAATGTAAATGGGCTTTTATAGGCCCAATAATAATATTGCTTTCCGGCTACTACTAACAAAACTTCAGGTAAAACGGTGCAATTAAATTCTAATTAATCAATCATTAATACAAAAACTGATTATAATCAATTTTCAATAAACTAAATTTGTGGGGGAAAATCCCCAATTCACTTGCAGCTTTTGTAATTTCTCTAATTTGGGTCGTAACTCGTAAGCGGCGGTGGAATTCAAGTCGCCACCGGTTCCGATCAAAGTCTTCCGTTATACGCAAACCCTAATTCCTCACTACACGACTCTTTTTGATCTGAATCGAGAGATGTAAGTCTTGATTTGATCTCCTTTTCTTGTTGCATAAGCTTTTGCGATTGTTGAAATTTTGATTCCGATGAGTGTCGGAACTTTCAGGGTACAGGAGGAGAAAGCTATGGAAGCAATAAATGACGCTTTGAGAGCTTTGCGGAAGCGTCATCTTCTGGAAGAAGGAGCTCATGCTCCTGCGATTTCTGCTCTCTCTAAGCCTTTAATCTCTCAGGTAATCTTGTTTTGTTCCTTTCTTCATTGCTTCAGATTTCACCAGTTTCAACTTTATACCTTGTTATCGAAGTATACAAATTGCTAGTAAACATTGAAAGATTTGCACTATGGAATAAGTAGTTAGATGGAACAAAGGCTCTTTTAATCCTTGTAGATTCTTGTAATGCGTTTCATTGGATTTCAGAAAAAAAAACAATTGTAGCTCTCAGTATGTTTGTTCAGTGCATTTTGTGAGTTCATGTGTCACAGAGAAGTATAAAAGTATATGTAGTTTAGTTAAGTTTATACTTGCTTCAATTATATAGTATGCCTCAAAGTTTGTATTGAATCCTTTTGTTTTGGTTCAGCGTCTCTGTAGATTTGGTTCTTTCTACTTTTATGCTCTGGAATATTTGACACATGTCTTGATCTGGTTTGAGTATCTGTATGCAGGGTTCAGAATGGAAGGAGAAAACAGAAAAGCTGGAAACAGAGTTACAGCAATGTTACAAAGCTCAATCTCGACTATCTGAACAACTGGTGATAGAAGTAGCTGAATCCAGAACTTCAAAGGCTATTTTACAAGAGAAGGAGTTGTTAATTAATGACTTGCAGAAGGAATTAACACAAAGAAGGTAAGAATGGTTTTACAGTGACTGTAAGGAATTATGTTGTGCGATATTTAAAACTAGAGTTGTTCTGTAGGGAGGATTGTACACGATTACAAGAAGAGTTAGAGGAAAAGACCAAGACGGTGGATGTACTTATTGCTGAAAACCTGGAAATACGGTCTCAGTTGGAGGAGATGACAAGTAGAGTGCAAAAAGCAGAGACTGAGAATAAAATGTTAATTGATCGGTGGATGTTGCAGAAGATGCAGGATGCAGAACGTCTTAATGAGGTACATAGGGACTTTTATTTTTCATGAGTCTTTAATGGTAGAGTTTGTTCGTCCCCTTTCTTCGATTTGGTTAGGATGGCCTTAATTCTTTCTTCTTACGTAGGCAAATGATCTCTATGAAGAAATGCTAGCTAAGCTGAAGGCAAATGGTTTGGAAACTCTTGCTCGGCAGCAAGTTGATGGTATTGTCCGCCGCAATGAAGATGGAACCGATCACTTTGTTGAGTCAACCATTCCGTCAACATGTGCGAATCGTATCCATGCTCATGAAGGTGGCTGTGGTTCAATAGTCTTTGAATACAACTCTGGTACTCTGTTTACTGGTGGGCAAGATCGAGCAGTAAAAATGTGGGACACCAATAGCGGAACTTTAATCAAAAGCTTATACGGTTCCCTTGGGAATATACTTGATATGGCCGTAACCCACGACAATAAATCCGTGATCGCAGCAACCAGCTCAAATAATTTGTTTGTATGGGATGTTAGCTCGGGTAGGGTACGCCATACACTCACAGGCCACACGGATAAGGTTTGTGCTGTGGATGTGAGCAAATTCTCTAGCCGACATGTTGTCAGTGCAGCATATGACCGTACCATAAAACTTTGGGATTTGCATAAAGGTTACTGCACTAACACAGTACTCTTTACCAGCAACTGCAATGCAATCTGCCTCAGCATAGATGGGCTTACGGTATTCTCAGGCCACATGGATGGGAATCTTAGGTTATGGGATATTCAAACTGGGAAACTTCTGTCCGAAGTAGCTGGACATTCTTCTGCTGTGACCTCAGTATCATTGTCCCGGAACGGAAATAGGATCTTGACGAGCGGGAGAGACAACGTGCATAATGTATTTGATACCCGGACTTTGGAAATATGTGGGACACTGAGAGCATCGGGGAACAGATTAGCATCGAATTGGAGCCGGTCATGCATAAGTCCAGATGATGATTATGTGGCTGCGGGATCTGCAGATGGTTCGGTTCATGTATGGTCGCTATCTAAAGGCAATATAGTGAGCATTCTCAAGGAGCAAACATCTCCTATACTGTGTTGTTCTTGGAGTGGGATCGGGAAACCATTGGCATCGGCTGATAAAAACGGGTACGTTTGTACGTGGACATGATTATGAAACAGGTTTAACACTGGTTTGATAACTCAATGCGTCGTATGTTTCCTCAAAAGGATGGGCGTGTGTACTCTTTGTCTTTTGGTGTTCTTTCTCTCAAAGAACTTGCATTTGATGACACGTGTTTCTTACCGTATATAATTGTTTTCTAAGGTCATTTGAGTGTATTGCTCAATTTTTTTTTCGAAAATAGATTTTAAACATATCACTGTGAGCTTGCTAAAAGAACACTAAGAGGGTATTCTCAACGCTTCGGATGCTGAATTAAAGCTCAAATACAGTTTCTGAAAGTTGTTCTGTTTGTGAAATGGTAATATGGAAAAAAAAAAAAAAANGGTAATATGGTATGTCGAGTTTTGGATG
>Ga0041059_1002372_pt1 | contig 14129 bp, 10 predicted proteins | sample AraColnosormetaG_FD_56232 | JGI IMG/M metagenome (GOLD analysis project Ga0041059, IMG submission 56232) | Arabidopsis roots microbial communities from North Carolina, USA - Col MF nosort | ecosystem: Host-associated > Plants > Roots > Unclassified | place: USA: North Carolina | collected...
AAAAAAAAAAAAAAAAATTCTTCTTTTATGGCATTAACCCTTTTGTCTCACGAATTATCTGACCTCTGTATCGGTAAGCCACCTTTACGGTGTCTCTCCGTCGCCACAGCCACCGTAGCTGACGCCATCGCCGCTCTCAAATCCTCTGACGAACCGTTCCTCACCGTATGGAGCTGTAATCACGATGAGAAAACAGATGATAATGATAAGTGTGAGTGTTTGGGTAAGATCTGTATGGCTGATGTAATCTGTTACCTATCCAAATTCGACAACAATGTTTTGTCTCTTTCCTCTGCTTTCGACGCATCTGTCTCTGTTCTTCTTCCCAAATCTCGTGCCCTCGTCGTCCATGTTCAATCTTCTTGCAGGTATGTTACAAATCCAGACATTGGTTCTGTTTCTTAATGCTCTGTTTTTTTGTTCTGTTTCCTAAAGTCCTGTTTTTGCAGTTTGATTGAAGCTATTGATCTGATAATCAAAGGAGCACAGAATCTGATTGTTCCGATTCATACGAAATCAATCACAAAGAGAAGACAACAACAAAAACTTCTGAAACGAAACGTCGTCGTTTCACTCACCAACGCAACTTCAACAACCCACAAAAACAGCCGAGAATTCTGCTGGATCACACAAGAAGACATTATTCGATTCCTTCTCGATTCCATTAGCGTTTTCTCTCCATTACCGTCGCTTTCTATCTCCGATCTTGGAGTTATCAATAGTACACACACTATCCTCGCCGTTGATTACTACTCCTCAGCTGCTTCCGCCGTCTCTGCCATCTCTCGTGCCATCTTGGACAATGTCTCTGTCGCGGTGGTTGGTAAAGGATGTGATCAAGAAGATCCATGTATGGTTTTGATAGGCGAGATTTCACCGATGACACTCGCTTGCTGCGATGAAACTGCCGTAGCAGCGGTTGCTACACTCTCTGCCGGAGATTTAATGTCCTATATCGACGGTAGTGGTCCGCCGGAGAGTCTAGTTGGAGTAGTTAGGAATCGTTTGGAAGATAAAGGGATGGTTGGATTAATCTCACTCATTGATTCTTTGTCGTTGTCGTCGGGGTCTTCCTCGGATGAAGAATCTCCGGCGGGGAAGACGAGAATGACTTCTTCGTATGGGAGGTCGGTGAGTAGCGCGGCGAGGATGGCTAGGAAATCGGTGGCGATAGTGTGTAATCGGAAGAGTTCTTTAATGGCGGTGATGATACAAGCTATTGCTCATAGAGTGAGTTATGTGTGGGTGATTGATGAAGATGGTTGTTTGATTGGTATGGTTACTTTTGTTGATATATTGAAACTTTTTAGGGAATTTTTGGATGATGAAAACTAAAATCATATGATATAGTTCAGTTTTATTTTGATTTTTGTTAGAAATTATTGAAATCTAGCAACGAAAATTTGTTGTTTAAGTTGGTTAAATAGGCCATAATACAAAAGTTCTTGCAATACATTTGGTTTATATATTTTCTTTGGTGACCAGGAAGTTTCTGGTTTATCAACGTTTATTTACATGTGTTCTTAAATTTTGATCTTTGGATCTAATGATAGTCTAATGAAGTTCGTTGTTCATGGGTTGCATATAACAAAAATGTAGAATTAAAACGTTAAGAATTTGGATTAATTCAACACCTTTGTGTGAGATTATGTGTATTGTAGGTTGTACAATCGGAATCAGTAATTATGTAAATAGGTTAGTTAGACCACGTATTTTGGCTGCAATATGGGTTTCACGTCTAAACCTAAAGAAAGCAACACTTGATGAGTCTCACGTCTAATTGAATTACTCAAAATCTATTGTTGTTATTTCGTGTCTAAAAGCTTTGTAACAATGACATATTGATATCTCAATGAACAATTATAAACACAAAAGGCGAAACAAGCAATCAATAACACGTAAATGGTGAAGTTGATGGACGAAAATGAAAGATTGATTCTCTTTAGTTATACACACTTGGTTAGTACAAAATTGAAATATGGCCTATAGAGATTTGGTTATATTTGGGCCAGTCAATGATAAATTGTACAGCTTGCTGGTCAAATGCCACGTGATATTAAAATCGTCCATTGCGTTTGGTGCATGTTTTTAAATGTGCGTCTCTTGTGTCTTTGTCTCGTTGTGAGTGTGAAAGCTGACTGCTTCACACAAAAGAGTGTAAGTTGTTTGAATAATTAAAAGTCTTCTGAAGATTCACATCTTCTGACAGCAATATATACATTGTGATATGCATGTATCTTAGGGTTAAGACAAACCTAACAAGCATGATATATATTGGCATGGGTTCTTTATTGGCATGTTCGATAAAATTCCGTTGGTGTTCAATATGAGAACAATGCATATATAGTTAGGCTGATTGACTTTTATTAGTGCAAAATTTGATATTTAGATATGTAAATATCAAATTTTACACGTGATCATTGTTTTTACAATTTGCGTTAAAAATGTTTTGTGTCAAATTTAACAGTGAGAATATGCTACCAATGGATGTTAAAGGAAATCTTGCCCTGAAACTAAAATGATTCATCAATGTAAGACAAAAAAAATCAACTAAAAAAATGTTACATATGCGTTTGTGGTTTGCATTTCTATATCGTAAAAGGTGTTTGAAGTAAAAAGGAAAAGCTGCACAAACAATGAAATAAATGACTCGCTTGTAACAAGAATGGTTAGATTCATACTAACTTCGTAAATGTGAGGGGCAAGTCATGATTTTCGAAAAAGACTCATAACAGAAAAAAGAAAAGATTCGGTAACTTAGACGAGCATTGGTATAATGATGATGTATAAGTATAACACTATATGGTATATACGAAATGATTCGGAAACTTATGCTTGGAGGACATTGTTTCTCTTGCATAGCTTACATAACCTATATGAAGTCGTGGAAACAAAAAATATCACAAAACATCTACTGATCTAGAAATGCTGAATTGTCATATATATGTAGTTGCTTCTATTATTCCAATGAATCTATTAGGACATGTGCTGGATTTCCCTAAAGTTGGACCAATAAGGACACGCTTTTGTATTTTAGACCTCATGATAACTATAAATTCTGATGCGTAGTAAAACACCAAATTAAAGTGGATAATTGTGTACTTAATTATGCCCTTTTTAGTACCGATATGTGGTCATTGTACCATTGTTGATTGATTCAAAGAAGACAAATTATTTGAAGTTCCAAAAAACAAATACCGTCTTTTTTTGTTTGTTGATTTTAAACAGGAAAAGAGAAAAACATGTTATTTCGATTCATGTTTGTTACATATTGCGTATGTACTTAATTATGCCCTTTTTATAATTTTATTTGGTGGTCCTAAATTTTTGCTTGGACGTTAGTGATGGGTCTCTTTCACGAGTCTCCTCAATGATTGATGAGATTTACCTCTTTCACAAATTGTCCATGGACCCTATTTTTTTTAGTTATTCAGAAAAAAAAAACTGAGAAGGCTAATATTGAGATTATATGTTTAGTTGTAGTTGACGACTCAAACTTTGATGATTCTAAACTATATATTTTTCGATTTCACACGAACACGAAGAAGGGAATGAATTTTTTGATACAATTCGACGATCTACGTTTTGATGGTGATATATATAAAGCTGTTTCACAAGAATTCACTATTCTCTAAGGAGCATCCACATTGTATAACTAACATATGTGTCTTCCCACACTAATTCAATTATTAAAATGTGAAAGTTGTTTTTAAATAGAGACTCCCTTCCCAAAATGTTTTAATTGAGACACATTAAGACATTTTGAGAGTGATATCATTTAAAAACATCCAAACATTTTAATAATTATATTTTTAAAGGAAGACACAAACATTCAGATGTGCAATGTGGATGGTCTAAAGACCTTATAGTGTATTTCGATTTTAATCAGAATCTCAAACTAGTATGTACTTTTTTTTTTTAGTGTGTCAATACTTGATTTCATTCATTCAAAGACAAATGAAAAACATAGTACAAGGATTCAAATATCCAAAGTTTTGTAAATGAAAGTGGAAAAACATTCATAAATGCAATATAAAGATTGTAAAGATAATTCCACTTTTGCTTCACAAGCACTTGAAGGCAATATAGCTTGATAGCTTCTTGGCGCAAGCGGACTCATGGTGAGTCGCGGGCACATCCACGAGTACTTGGAGAAGTGAGAGATTATTCACGGTCGAGATCTCAAACTAGTGCTAGATCTCTAGCTAGTTTTACACATGCGACACTCGTGACTTGTGAGTTCATTAACCAAAGCTTCCAAGCAACCAAAGTGAATTTACGGGAGCTCAATCTCTTCATCATTTGAAGCCCTCTAACTCTCCCAGTGTGACCAAATTGACCGTTTGCAAAAAAGCAAATTCTTAATTGGGTTGTTCACGATATTAAAATTGCATCCTCACATGCAAAACAAATAAAATCACGAAATTTCGTTAATTGTTTTCCACAAAATCACTCTTCACCGTCAACATCTACACAACTAACAAGATCTCTTCCATTATCCAAAGGATCTCTTATATCAACGAGATGATTAGGACAACATATATAGAGGAACTCCATACACAATTAGGTAAACTTATACAACAACATTTAAAAAATAACTTTTTTTTTTTTTTGTGGGCATGCACACACACACGCACACGTATGACTTAAATCTCATGTAACTGTAAAGACTAATGTGGAGCCCTCCTCGAAATCTCTTGCGGATTTTCGCTTTTTTTCATGAGAATTAGGAAAATTCTGACTCATATGAAAGCAATTACGTCATTCTTGTCTTTATAAAATTGATTAACAAAACAAAATATAAAAAATAACGAGAGTTTCAAGACCTCATATTCCAATGCATTTAGTGCATTTAGGTAGGTTCCAGGTAGACAGCTTATTTAATCGTCATTATTTTGCTAATCAACTTTTTTATACGATACTTTCAAGAAAGAAAATAATAGAATAACATTAGATACAAACAAATTAACGAAAGTGAGAGAGTATCAGATGATCATGTGGAGAAGTTTGTTTTCGGTATCTGTCGAATCTTCCTTCTTTCCATTTTTTCTTGTCAACATTTATTATTTATTTTTGTTTGGTCGGCCATTTGTGTCCAAAAATAAAAATACGAAAAAACAAGTATTTTTCACTTTGCTCAAGACCATCTCTGCACATGAAGTTATGAACTAAGTGAGACCAGAAGAACTTCTTTCGATCGATTTCTACAGTGATTCTGTTTGCTCAAGACTACAACTTTGTGTACTTTCTCTTTCAACGAGCTGTGTATCGTGTACTTCATGGTGTGTTCCTCTGCTTCTGATTGAGATTGAATCTCCTGTGGTTTTTCAGTTGCTCCGGTGATCGGCTCCGGTGGATTGAAATTTCAAAGCTTTTCCTAATTTCTTGGAGTCTACAGATTTCAAAGTTTCTGGGTTACTACCAAAGTAGAATCTCAGTTTTTGTCTAAGCTAATCAGATTTCTGCGATTCTGATTGTTAACTAATCCAAGAACGATCGATGGGGGTTTAAAGGTTAGTTTTTTAAACTTGTAGAATCAAGGAATGTGATTTTGTTACTGGGTTTACCAAATTTTAAAACTTTTTTGCATTGTGGATATTACAGTTGAATTTGGGTCTAGAGGAGGAACTTGTTTTGTTTTTGTGAAGAATCAGACTTTAAAAGAAATGGGAGAAGGAGAAGAAAATGGAAATGAAGCAGATTCAAATGAGAGATCTTTGGCATTGTCACCTACTTGGTCTGTTGCTATTGTCTTGACTGTTTTCGTTGTTGTTTCTTTGATCGTTGAGCGCTCCATTTATCGTCTCAGCACTGTGAGTAGTCTCCATTGGATGCTCCTCTGTGATTTGATCTTCTTGAGAATCATTTCTTACTTCTGTTTTTGTCACAGTGGTTGAGAAAAACAAAGAGGAAACCTATGTTTGCTGCATTAGAGAAGATGAAAGAAGGTTTTGTTCATAAACAAAAAAACTCATATATGATCCTTCTTTGTGTCTGTGTGTGTGTGGTTACATAAATCTTTGATGTGTTTTGAAATGGTATTTTCTTACAGAGTTGATGCTGCTTGGCTTCATTTCACTTCTATTAACAGCTACCTCAAGTACAATAGCCAATATATGTGTCCCTTCAAGTTTCTACAATGACAGATTTCTTCCGTGTACACGATCTGAGATCCAAGAGGAGCTCGAAAGCGGTTCAACTGTCAAGCGGAATCTTTTAACAAAATCCCTCTTTTTCAACATCTTTAGGAGAAGGTTGGATGTCATAAAACGAACCACCTGCAGCGAGGTTCAAACTTAAATGACTGAGATCTTTAGCATTGGCTTTAGAATCTTCTGATCATTTCTAAGGAACTAACTAAATTCAATTTTGCAGGGGCATGAGCCGTTTGTTTCATATGAAGGCCTTGAACAGTTGCATCGCTTCATCTTTATAATGGCAGTTACTCATGTAACTTATAGCTGCTTGACCATGCTCCTTGCAATCGTCAAGGTAGTATCTTTCAACAGCTGAAGTTTTCTTTTGAATTTGAATGTTAATAACAGTGTATTTTGTGTGTTTATAGTGTGCGTTTTTATCTGTTTTGATATGGGAAGAACCTCTGTTACTAACAATTTTGTTTGATCTGCTTCTCTATGCAGATTCATAGTTGGAGGATATGGGAAGATGTAGCTCGTCTAGATAGACACGATTGCTTAACTGGTGAGCACTAAATGGTTATCTTGTTCTTCCAAGTATGGCACGAAAGATTCCATCTGCTCCTCTATTTAACTAAGAGCACAAGTGAAGTGCTGTTACAAGTAGCATTATAGTTTACTTATTTGATGGGTTGTATATCTATCAAGTGGTAAACGATCGATTATTTGTGTGGCAGCGGTGGCACGTGAAAAAATATTCCGAAGGCAAACAACGTTTGTCCAGTATCATACATCAGCACCTCTGGCCAAGAATAGAATTCTTATATGGGTGGTAAGATTCTTAGCTCTCTTCTCTAGAAAATATGGAAAACAATTACAAATATTGAATAATGGGTGGTATGTTTTTCACCTCCTTGCAGACATGTTTCTTCCGGCAATTCGGACGTTCTGTTGATCGTTCTGACTATCTTACTCTCCGCAAAGGATTCATTGTGGTGGGTGATACTATATGCCGTATGATCATTAGCTTTTTCCACTCTCATTTTCAACTATTTATGAATGACAATAATGATACAACTACTTATAGTTGGTACTGTTTCCTTTTCTTCTTTAATGAGCAGAATCACCACCTCACATTAAAGTACGATTTTCACAGCTACATGATTCGTTCTATGGAAGAAGAGTTCCAAAGGATCGTTGGTGTGAGGTGAGATACCTCATCCCATAGAAACATAGTGTGGGATATCCACTTAGCTTATATCTATCAGGTTCTGAGTTCTTAAAATCACTAATCATTTTGGATAAATGGATGCATTAGTTATTGACTGAACAACTTTTGCTTCAATGCTCTTCTGCAGTGGGCCGCTTTGGGGTTTCGTAGTTGCTTTCATGCTCTTTAACATAAAAGGTATGATCAGTTGATCACTAAACCAAAAGACAGATGATCATTCTGTTTTCCTTTAGTTCAATTGTGAAAAATATTCATATTTATAAGATTTTTAGTTTTAAATCTGGCCTCTTGTTACTGCAGGATCAAATCTTTACTTCTGGATAGCGATTATTCCTGTAACCGTAAGAACTACATTTTCACAGCATTCTCGCTTTCTTGTATTGTGTTTGTAAACATCACAACTTAGTAAAACTTTCATTCTCATTTTATCAGCTTGTTCTTCTGGTTGGTGCTAAGTTGCAACACGTAATAGCAACTTTGGCATTGGAGAATGCCGGGTTAACCGAGTATCCTTCCGGAGTAAAGCTGAGACCTCGAGATGAACTTTTCTGGTTCAATAAACCAGAACTACTCTTGTCCCTTATCCATTTCATTCTGTTTCAGGTTTGCAAAATCTTAACTAACCACCATTGCACCGAACCAATATTTCTCGGTCTTGGTAAAACTAACAGCTACTTGATTTGCATTTCCAACAGAATTCTTTTGAACTGGCTTCGTTCTTCTGGTTCTGGGTATGACAAATGAACCATATATTCTTTTAATCTTTCGCAAACTTTCGATTCGGGTTTGGAACTTACAATGCATTTGTTATTACTTTTCTTCAGTGGCAGTTTGGGTACAGCTCTTGCTTCCTTAAGAACCATTACCTTGTTTACTTCAGACTTCTTTTAGGGTAACTAAACCTTCGTTTTTCGTCTCGATTTAGACTGTTGTGCATCTGCCTCATAGTGTAATGTAATTCATTCCTCTTTGTAGGTTTGCTGGACAGTTTCTATGCAGCTACAGTACACTGCCACTATATGCACTAGTCACTCAGGTAATTTATCGAGCTTTCGACTTTTGGCAGCTTCCGTAAACTCCTAGGAGGATAACGAAATATTGTTTTGATTCCAGATGGGAACGAACTATAAAGCGGCTCTTATACCTCAGAGAATAAGAGAGACGATTCGCGGTTGGGGTAAAGCAACGAGAAGGAAAAGAAGGCACGGGTTATATGGCGATGATTCAACAGTTAGAACAGAAACAAGCACAATTGCATCACTTGAAGAATATGATCATCAAGTGCTTGACGTTACTGAAACTTCTTTCGAACAACAACGGAAACAACAAGAACAAGGTACTACTGAGCTTGAGTTGCAACCAATCCAACCTCGTAATGATTGTGTACCCAATGATACTTCAAGTAGAGTCGGAACACCTCTTCTTCGACCTTGGCTCTCCATTTCTTCACCAACAACGACCATAGAGTTGAGATCAGAACCTATGGAAACACTCTCGAGATCGTCTTCCTTGCCAAGTGAGAAGAGAGTCTGAATATAAATAAGTTCGTAGGAGTAACAGTAGAAAACAAGTATGTCTCGATGAACATAGATTGAAAACTTACATCAATCAAGTGTTAGCAACACTAATATTTGTATGTGCTCTACAAAAAAATTATATTGCAATATTGAGAAACATTTAAATTTGTTAGAACCAAAACCAAATCTTACCTTTTGTTTAAGCTAAGATTTATAAATCATCATGGAGATAAAAAGAGGTATAATAAGAAATAAAACTTTTCTACATTGGTTAAAAATTTGGAAAAAGAATTACTTTAAATTATTTTACTCATAATTTTGTTTTTCCATTTTTCTAAATTAATTAATTAATTATTTTGACCTTTGTTTGGGTTCTCTGTTTCCGACATAACTTTTAAGTTTTGTAGCTCCTCCTCGACGGCTTCGAAACCCTAAACCCCAAAGTTTAAGCTGCCGTCAATGGAGGACTCCGATGCTAAAACGGAAGCTCCTGCTTTCGTATACGATACTCTTCCTCCACTTTCATTCTCAGATTCGAATCAATCTCCACCACCAACTCATGAAGAATCACACCAATACTCTGTTTTCCGCAAAGAGATTTCAGATTTTCCCGACGACACAACGCCGGTGGAATCAGCTACGGTGGATTTCTTCTCACTCGATGTAGAAGGTGAGACGACTGAGAACGGCGTCGAACCTGTAACGCCGGTGGTTGTGGCGTCGAAGAAGAAGAGTAAGAAGAGGAAGAAAGATGAAGAACCTAGATTGGAGAGTAATTGGTTTAGTGAGAATAGTTTCTCTAAGATTCCAATGCTTCAATTGCATAAAGGTAATTAGCTCAAAAATCATTCAAAGTTTTAGTCTTTAAGCTAGTTTTTGATACATGTGGCTATTAAGTTTAGGTTCTTCATTCAAAGTTTGAGTCTTTGCTAATTCTGGATGAATGTGGGTATTGAATTTAGGTTCTTTGTTAGTTTGATTATATATGAGAATTCCTTTTGGTGTTGCATCCTCATAAGAAACTTGTTGAGGAGATTTGATCTTGGTTATTGCAGAAATAGTAGATTTCTGTGATTTTCTGTTACCAACACAAGCCGAGAAAGCTGAGCGTGATGCAGCAGTGGAGAGTGTTTCAAGTGTTATTAAGTATATCTGGCCGAGTTGCAAGGTACAAACGTTGGAGACTTCAGTATCTCTCTCTGAGTATTGTTCAATTTTGGGAAACTGCAATCTCTAATTCTTGCTTATTCTCTGTTGAAAGGTTGAGGTTTTTGGGTCATACAAGACAGGGCTTTATCTTCCAACAAGTGATATAGATGTAAGAATACCTTAGAGCTTAACACAAACGATTATCTCCACATCCATTTGAGAGACATCTAATTTAGTGTTTGGAGAGATTTTTCATGTCTTAATCTCTTTTTTTTTTTGTTTATGAAGGTGGTCATTCTGGAATCAGGTCTCACTAATCCTCAGTTAGGTCTACGCGCACTCTCCAGGGCATTATCACAAAGGGGAATTGCGAAGAATCTTCTGGTATTTGTTACTTTCTTTTACCATATGGCAGTATCTTAAAGAGATCGTCGCTCATAATTATCTCTCTGATTGTTCAGGTGATTGCTAAGGCTCGTGTACCAATTATCAAGTTTGTTGAGAAGAAAAGCAACATTGCGTTTGATCTAAGGTTTTTTATTTTCCCATTTGACCTAGTAGCTTCCCTTTTAGATACAGTCTGCTTTTACCATAGATGGATTGTAGGCAACATACTAATTAATTACATAGCAATTCTTGAAGGAACTTTGAACTTTGGCTATTATGTATATCCTCAACAAAAGCTTTGTGGTCCAGGCTCGATTAGAAAGCTCTGTAATTGCAGCAGATATCTATACGAATTATATATGTAGACGCACAAATGACTTTTATTGTGAATGAATTATATGAATTTAGCTAGTATTAAGCATGTCACTGGCTTTGCAGTTTTGATATGGAGAATGGACCAAAGGCAGCTGAGTTTATACAGGTTTGTGATAGTACATTTTGCTGCCCCAAGTAGTTCTCATGAATTTGTGATTTTTCAGCTGAATAATACTCCTTAGCAACCTATCATGTTGATCTATGTTATCTTACCACAATTCTCGGATTATTTTGCAGGATGCAGTATCAAAGTTGCCTCCTCTACGACCATTATGTCTAATTCTGAAAGTATTTCTACAGCAGAGAGAACTTAATGAGGTCTGGAAATACTAGTCTGCTTTTCTTTAATAATTTCCGTCCTTCTTCACAATGCCAAACGTTCACAAAATTGTCTTTAATGTTTTTGTTCAGGTGTACAGTGGTGGAATTGGTTCATATGCACTTCTTGCAATGCTCATTGCATTTCTCAAGGTCCAAGTGGTTTCTTAAATTTCACAATTCCAATTCTTTCACTTTCAAATTTAAAACTCTAAATTGGACTTTTTGTACCTTTGTTTGTTCTATGAAACAGTACCTGAAGGATGGTCGAAGCGCACCTGAGCATAACTTGGGAGTTCTATTGGTATGTTTTTTTCATTGCTACGTAAAGCTTTAAATTGCATGGCTTCATTTGTTGGCTAAAATCTATATTTTTCTTTATTGTAGGTTAAATTCTTTGATTTTTACGGGCGAAAATTAAACACCGCAGATGTCGGTATATCTTGCAAAATGGGAGGTTCTTTCTTTTCTAAGTACAACAAAGGGTAAGTACTTAAACCAACACTGGAGAGTTTTATTTAATTGTTTCTCATCTAAACTCCATGAAACATCGACCTTTACCTTTTGTGTCTCTGTCTTGATTCATATCTGTCTTTTTTTTCGTTTTTGTCTCTCCAGTTTCCTGAACAGAGCCCGGCCAAGTCTCATCTCTATCGAGGATCCACAGGTCAGCTTCGAGCTCTGGTTTTGTATAAACAAGAAACTTAGAATGCATCTGACAAAAGATTGACTTGGTTTTATTTGGTTTTGTTGGATGATCAGACACCAGAGAATGACATTGGGAAGAGCTCATTCAACTACTTTCAGGTTCCATTCACTTCTTTAGTTTATCAACAAAGTATTTACACTTTCAAGATGGATATATAAACTCATTAGAGACGGTTTCTTTATATGCAGATTCGATCAGCCTTTGCAATGGCCTTGTCTACACTAACAAACACAAAAGCCATCCTATCGTTAGGACCAAACCGGAGCATCCTCGGCACTATCATCAGACCAGACCGGGTCCTATCAGAACGCAAAGGAGGACAAAATGGAGATGTCACGTTCAACAGCCTTCTTCCCGGAGCAGGAGAGCCATTACCATTGGAGAGTAACGGCAAAACCAACGGTGGGCTTTTCTGCAACTGGGAGCTCGAAGAAGAGGAAGAAGAAGGTTCGTTCCCTAGAGGGAATGACATTACTCCAGTAGTTGATACCCCTGGTAAGAAATCAAAAGAGTCTTCTCGAAAAAAGAAGAAGAAGAGCAAGAAGAATAAGGAGGTAGATGAAGACGACGAGGAAGAAGGAACGAGTACGAAGAAGAAGAAGAAGAAACGACGGAGGAACATTGTTGGACTCACATGGACCTACTGAGAGATGTTTATTATAGTTCGGTTACACTTAGAACCAGACGAAGTTTCTGTTATGAGTGTAAATTATTATAATTTGGTAAAAACAGATATTTATGCTGTTGTTACAAATTAGAATACTTCACCATCAGTTTTGAGTTAGGTTCTTAAATTAAGACAAATGTTATGGAACAATTTAGTTATCAATTTTAGATTCATCAATCATTATCGTGGTCGTCACTATCATCAACATCCTCATTTATTGATCATCATCATCATAAGCATCTACTTAATCATAAAGTACATTCTCTCTTGCTCTTGATTCAGGACTTTGATGAATCCATTATTGGAAACCGTAATTCGAATGAAATTGATTGTAAAGATCATATTTTTGGATTGTGATTTGACTTGTTTAGAGGCTTTTTGATCAATGGCTCTTTGGTTCTGATAAAGGTCTAAACCATCAACAATAAGATATTATTCGATATTTTCGAAGAAGCAACATCATACTCTTACTCACTTGATTTGTTCTAAATTCGAAACCATAACGTCTTGCATCGTGTGTTTATATTTTCACGCTCACATTCAAGTGTTAGATAATGTTTTAGACGTATTTACCAAGAAAAGAGGGGAACGACAAAGGGGTCTACTTCTGAAGTTTGAATCCGGCGCCAGTTTCTTCTATAAAGGTTCATCTTACTGGATCGTATTATGGATTTCTCCGTGTCATTTTAGTAATTAAACCTTTCTAATTGTTTTTTTTTTTTGTAAAAAACAGTATGAAGTTACTACTCTTGTTACTAATCTAATAAAATAAGTTTGATCTAAACATCATTATATTGAATTTTCAATTTTGGAATAATGTGCTTTTTATTGATTATATAATCGATTGCTATGATTTGGATTTTCAAAGTAAATATCAATTTTCTATTCGATAAATTTATATTAATTTACTTTTAACAAAGCTCGAAATGAAAAATACTAATTTGTGCGCTTATAAATATTCTCAAAATTTAAAACCTATGAAACAGAATAAATAAAGTATCATGTGCATTGTTAATATGAAAATTAAATATAGTTTTTGCTTTATTACTGGCACAACGAGTTTTAGTTGAAGATACATTGGGGTATATGTCTTATATCATTACTTCATTATGTAAAATAAACTTGTGTTATCTCTTCTAAAAATCATATATATTTCATAAGCAGCATTATAGTAAATACAATGAAAGACAAACTCCATAAGGTCATGTGCAATGGCAAATTTATTCAACATCCTACTTTTTCACTTTTTAACCTTCCACATCATCTTCTCTTTCTTTCACATCATCATTCAACACCCACATAATTTTGAACCACTACAATGGTTTTGTTTAATAAAATTCAACACTCTACTCTACAATTATTATTTTATAATTTATATTTACTTATATATTTATTTTCTTATGATTGTATATTAATAATAATTCTTGATAGATTAAAATATTAACTAAAATTATATTAAATTAAAGAGGATAATAAAAACAACCTTTAAAATCAAATTTAAAATAAAAACAAGAGTTTATTAGAGGATAATAAGAAAATTATGATAGAAATGATGTTTTTTTGTATTTGTCCGAATGAAATGAACCAAGTTTCTTTTTTTTTTTTTTTTTCGTCAAAACAATTTCATAAATTAAATAGT
>Ga0041059_1002373_pt1 | contig 14114 bp, 9 predicted proteins | sample AraColnosormetaG_FD_56232 | JGI IMG/M metagenome (GOLD analysis project Ga0041059, IMG submission 56232) | Arabidopsis roots microbial communities from North Carolina, USA - Col MF nosort | ecosystem: Host-associated > Plants > Roots > Unclassified | place: USA: North Carolina | collected 2013-09-02
CGGCGTTTTTTTTTTTTTTTTTACTCCGTTATTTATTTGCCTTTGGGACTGGTCTGGTGAGTCCAGTGGTCGTTTCTCGTGTACTCGAGTCTCATCGGAAAGTCTTCGACTGAGTTCGTCGCTTCCATCTTTTTATGGCTTAATCTCCTTTTTTTGGTCAGGTGGAAGATAAAAAAACCTTTGGAACTGCTGTCTCAAAATCTTGAAGACAATGTGTCATTGGAACCGACTGGAATTAGCCTGCGACTACTGAAATATGAGACTCTTATGTAGAAAGTTTTAATGTCTATGTCAAGAGAGACAAAGTTTGGTCAGTTGTACTTTGAGGACAGTGATTTGACTGACACTGGACAATGTAACGACAAGAGATCAACATTAACAAACAAAATAAAATTACTTGATTGCTAATGTAGGACAATAACTGCTTGTCTTCACAGGGTTAAGCGAAGGAAGAGAGAGCTTCTCTGTTGTATCAAAATGGCTAATATATTGCAATAACAGGTTTGAAACAAATAAACACAATTGAATTAATAATAAGCTCTCTACCTCCCCCTCTTTCTCTCTTCAAGGTAACTATTGATTGATTAGAGGCTAATAATCTCTTACATGATTCAATCTATATAATATAAAGTCTCTCGTTTATCACACAATCTCAAAAGTGGAGTTTAAAATCATCAGACTGAGTTGGGTCATCGTCATCAATGCCGAGTCACTATCCTCCCACACAGAACATTTCTGCACATACAAAATAAACACAAAGGTGAAATCAGTACCCTTCATAAGATTGTAGATGCAGAGTTTGTAAAGATTTGTATATATACTCACGATAAACAGCCGTGATTCGACTTTTGCTTCTTCTTCTTCTTAGTCTTCTCCTTTTGTTTAACCAGAGGTTTGATCACTTCCTTTATCGCAGAATCAAAAACTGCTTTCACATTCTGCAATATATAAACTTCATCGCTTTGTTAATCCGAAGAAAAGAGTAACATAAAGAAGCTGCCTCATATACCTGTTGAGTTTTTGAACTACACTCAATGTAATACGTCGCACCAATTAGCTTACGCAACTCCTCTCCCTATCAGATAGAAATGTTCATTTAGTTAATACCATCAAGCCTTATAGTGGAATTATATGAAATCTAAAGTAAAAAGGCTCTTTAAGACTAAACCTGTGCAGTAGTTACAGGGGATAGTCCAGGATGATCAGCCAAATAATGCTTATCTTCACGAAGATCTACACCAGTGTTGTAAGAATCATTAGCTATGAATTGTAACTAAACGGTTAAGAGGAATCTGTTGGTAAATGCTCATCGGTTATTCTTACCTAATTTGGTACCAACAAGGACAAGGGGAACTCCTGGAGCAAAGTGTTGGAGTTCAGGGATCCACTGACTCAATAAGAACAGTCATATAACATTAGAAATGACTCATTCTGACACTATAAGAGTCTTATCGTTTTCAACAATTAGAGAAAAGGATCATTTATTCAATCAGACCTTTTTAAAAACATTCTCGTAGCTAGCTCGGCTGACTAATGAGAAAGACAAGACGAAAACATCTGCTCCCCTGTAACTTAAAGGCCTTAATCTGTTATAGTCTTCTTGCCCTGCAAACAAAGGATATACATATGTAACCTCATATGAGACAAAGCTATTCAATGGATCTCATTTATCAACCAAATGAAAGAACTAGACCAATAAGAATGTTATAAACCACTATAGGATTCAAGACTCAGAAAGAGTGTTCATACCAGCAGTGTCCCAAAGCCCCAAATTGACAGTGGTGCCTTCAACAACAACATTTGCACTAAAGTTGTCAAAAACTGTTGGTATGTAGTCCTGTTACAAACAATTCATCAAATCAATACACAGTTTCAAACTTTCAATCATCAAATCAAGCATATATACATATAATAATAATAATAATAGCAATGAAGAAAAAGTCTGACGAATCCAGACTCCAGAGGATGTTAAATGAAAAAAGATAACATAAAGCTGGACTATACACAAAAGCTGCAAAAACCCAGATGCGCCACACATACTTATGAAAAGTAAAAAAAATCAAAATCTCCAAAAATGGATCTTATATCATGCACAGTTCCTAGGAAAAAGGAGCTAACTTTGACATACCCAGATAGATTCTAAGAACCTTTATGGCAATAAGAAGCTGAAATTTAGTAGACCCAGATACTGAAATTGATTAAAATTTTGTAAAATTTGAGCTAAATCTGATAAATCCAGATGAGATTCCTGATCAAAATTCAAGAGAGAAAGAGAGGTCTTTTTAAAGAGAACTTACAGTGGGGAATTTATTGCTGGTGTAGCAGATGAGCATACAGGTTTTACCAACAGCACCATCACCAACAGTCACACACTTGATGAACTTTGAAGCACTTGAAGCCATTTTGATCTCAAAACAAACATACAAAGCAAATACCAAAAGGAAGCAAAAGAAATAGAGAGAGAGAGAGAGATAAATGAAGTGAGATTACTTAAAAAGAGGAGTAAAAGATAAATAAACCCTCTTTAGAGCATAGAAGAAGGTAGGGTTTGTTGCATAAATTTATGGCTTTTTTTTCTGTTCCTTTTTTACTTTTTTCTGTTTGTTTTTTCAATATTTCCAATTAGATAAACGAAATTGTTTATTGGTATTTGGTGGCTTGTTTTTGGTTTGAACTTGAAGATAGAGAAAGAGCGGTGATGACTCACATGATCCATCGTCCAAGCTTTCCTTTTCCAAATTCTTGTAGTTCATTTATTACTCCAACGAGCAAATTTGCATTGGAATTTGTTAACCAAATCTTGGTGGTTCAATCTTGTTTTTTTTTTTTTAAGTGTTTATTACACTTGTATTGGATTGTAAGAAAATGAAATAATGTGTATTACATACAAGTATGGCGTTACGAATCGAATTATAAGAGAAGGTAGATATTCGTCAAGTTAATAATAGTGTCACGTTGAGCCACACAGTGACAAGTGAAGATGGATATACCATATTTGTATACATTAACATGTACTGTCGAATACATGTTTTGCTATTTTTGTTTTTCTCTCGAGACTTACATATCATATAATGTATATAGCATAACTTACAAGCTAGGGTTACAAAATATATAAAATAATAGAATATCATAGCAACAAAAATTTATAGCAAAATCACTAAGACCAACCTTTCAACATTACTTATATCACAATTCACAAGTGTAAAACTGATAATTCTAAAATTGTAATTTTAGTTTAGGATATTCATTTATTATATTAGGATATATGGATTTTTTTATGTGGACCTACTTTTAAAAAAACTTATCATCTAATTTAATTTACTCAAGATATTTAAAATTGCCAACAAGAGTTTCGTTGGCAACAACCAGCAATAAAAATTCTCAATATTCACAAAGCAACTTTTAATACAGTTATTAAAAATTGAATACTCTTACCAAATAGTTCCTTTTTGTTTGTTTATGGATATAATTGCAGACTCATGGTTTAGAAAGTAAAAGTGTTTTTGTCATGTGTTTAAATAATCATTTATAGGTGGATGTTGGAGCCAAACTGTGTGAACATCTACCAAAAGCAGAAGATAAATGATTTTATTTTATAAGGTAAGTTAATTATTGGAGTAATACCTACGACTATATCGACGGCGACGCAACCACCATAAATATGAAAATGCAAAAGTATTGTTAACTAGAGAGGTCTTCAAAAGGACGACCACGGGAACTTATCGCTCTCTGGTCCAATATTTTAGTATTTTGCAAGTTATTTCCACCAAAAGCTCCAAAATACAAGTACAAATTAAAGTAGCTGATTAATAATACAATACAATGACAAAAGTATGGCCTAAACCAGATAAATATAGAGACTAGTAAGAACGAAAATCGCAAAAGGAGACTAGTAATCACATTAAACTAAATCAATATATGTGTATGTGTGTACAAGTGAATCCATAACTTTTGGTCTCTAAGGAAGACATGTAACAGGAGCATATGTCGTGCTGGTGTAAGGATAGCGTCATTGAAAAGAAACAAGAACAAACGATAAATATATATTTCCACAACAGTTGATGCGCGTAAAAGCAAAACGTGATTAACAGTGGAAATTATCCATAAAGTGAAAAAGACTTGAAGATCACAAATCCGAGTTTTGGCAGTAAGAAATATGGTTATTGGATTTGAAGTTGGGTTAATATTGAAAAAGTAAAAGTTTTTTCGAATATATCATATGAACTCAACAAACAAATGCAACGGGCCCGACAACTCAATATATGGGCCACATCCGAAACGAGCCGACCCACGTAATGGAAGTCCCTTGCCAGGTCACGTGTTTTCTCCCTCTTTGTTCCTATCGGTCCCTTCTTTTATTGTTTTCTTTAATTTGCTGTTTCTTTTGGTCTTATGAATTTTGAACCATTCTTATGAATCTGAAGGTGAATCGATTCTTCGGTACAGTTTTCTCTCTAGAACATGTAAATCGTTATGTAGTTCCTTAATAAATTGAGAGAAACGAAAAAATGTATTTGAATGTTTTGATCAATGATCGTCATTCGTTTATGGCTTCCAATAGAAAGGTTTGAAGTTTGAATTGGGAAAAGTGTTGTTGGTTCATTACATACTACCCCAAACGATTGATAGTTTCTTCTCTTTACTCGGCTTTAACGGTAACTATATCTTTGGAAAACAGAAAAGTTTTTGAGTGGAATTTTAAAAATGAGTATAGATTATAAAAATAAAGAAATCATGTCAAGCAACCATGATTAACTAAATCATTACTTCCACATATGCTAAACAGCTAATTTACATAAAATTATATTATATTAGCCACAACAAGTTCAATATCCCCTCAAAAAAGAAACAAAATATTGCTTCTCTTTCAAGAAACATAAAATTTGGTTGATAAATAAATTAATTAAACTGGGAAAATAATAAAATTAATTCAAAGTTGATTATATAAACAGAATGATTAAATAAGAAAACGCGACAGACTCCAAAAACGATGTAAACCAAACCAGTCAACCATTTTGACAGCCTTTTCCCCGCCGCCAGAAACGCAAACGCGTTTCTCACACGCGCCCACTAACTTTCAATGATCTCATTACGCGGCGTCAACGCAGACAACGACGTCGGCGAAATCGCCGGAGCTTTACCTGAGTAAACCGGGACAGAAGCGAATCGGGTCGAGAAGCTTCGTAATCCACCTAGTCCGACGTATTCATCCTCCTCGTCGTCGTCATCGAAGTTCAAAGAGTAACTCAAAGGATCGTATTGAAACTTCTCGCTTGCGTCCCAATCGCGGCCGCGTCGTGGATCGCGATTGAATCGACGAATGAAAGTCTTCCACCGTGGACCAGCAACGATTTCTGACCACTCTCGGATCTTCAAGGATGCTCGGATCCACCAACGTGGCTCGTCGCCGTGGTCGCCGCTGTGATTACTGTCATCGACGGTTCGAATTCGTCCCCAGGAGGAGTAACCAACGGCGGTGGAGCTTCTTGATCGGCGGAAGCTGGGGAAACAACAGCAACGTTGATCGTACCGGGTATCAGGATCTCGGGTTGGGTCCGACTGCGAAAGTTCCATGGGCCGAAACTCAGAGAAGTTTTTTCTTGGGTCAAAAGACTCGTGATGATAATATAACTTGATTCAAGTTTTAGCTGTAAAGGATTATGATTGGTCCTATTTATTATATGCACACTTGACACTTGTAATATAAATTAAGAAATTGTTATTTTTTCTATGTTATTATATGCACACTTGACACTTTTACGAATCATGGCTGTAAATATTAAAACCTTAGAAACTCAATTATCGATCAACACGATTGAGAATCATAAAAAGTGTTAAACAATTTCTTAGGCTGGTGAAAACGAGTCTTAGAAAAAATAAATATCTTGAGCTAGAATCCGTTATAAGATAGTTACTTTCCTAACAATGTTTTTAGGAATACACTTGATAAAACAAAATTGATATTTATTATAAAAACTACTATTCACTAAGGGAACGAGTTGAACAAATGTGATCCGGCGGGTACAACAAACTAACATTTCGGATCATAGTACGAGGGGTACAAAGATTGAGCAGATGTCACTGTCTTTGGCATTATCACAATCTCACCATTAGGACTGACACCAGCGATGCAATACCTAATTTCTCAAATATCATCATCTTAGACCATTCTTGTTGCTCAATATGATCTTCCATAATCCACATCTCTGCACTAGCTTTGGTGTAACGTATGCATCCTAATTTTCCTTGGTAGTTTACCAAAGTCAATTCATCGAAACTCACTTCACTGAGCTGCTGATTCATCTGCAGAGTTATGGGCATCTGAATACGATCAAAGCTTTCGTGTCTAACGTCGAACCTCACTAGCTCATAGAATTCGGGATCATCCCAGCTTTCTACATGTGCTATGTAATAGATAAACTCTTTGATACATAAACCACTACTCCTAGCTTCTGGAGAGTGATTCCAAATGCCTTGGATGTCAAGGCTCCTCCATTGCTGCTTCATTGGACCTCCCACTAATGTGAAAACTTGTTTCTCAACTGGATCATATCCGAACAATCCATCACACGAGTTGCTCCATCTATCGTGTTTTACCTCCGGTAATAAAATCGTTTTCCTATTGGTATGTTTATAGATCGAGCTTGACCAACAACAGAAGAGTCCTCGAAAATTATTGATACTTAAAATCCCAACTTCGCCCATGGTTTAATGTATAATTACTGTCTTTGTCTGGGTATATGAATGATATATCATTAGTAGGATAAGTAGAGGGCGAGAATAATGACCGAGTCATGATCAAGAGGGTGATACGAGATGACCACAGCTTCGATACACATTGGAACCTCACAAGTGACTTAACAGGGAGTCTCGAGAGTATATCGGTTATTACATCGAAAGGGATATGTATACCGTTTGAATTTTCTCTCTCGGAGATTTCGTTCTGACGTTGTTGTCGTCGTTTTGGAGATCGTGAGGTCTTCTTCTCTTGGCGTCCTCTCTTCATGGTGTCAGTTTTCTATTTCATTAAACTTGAACGAAGAAAAACACATATATATTTTTGGTTTTTGACATTTTTTGGGGGTTTATGACATTTGTTTTTTTGGATATTTTCTATATATTGGCAATACAAAAGAGTTTATAAGCTAAGCAGCCCAGTTTCATGTCCCATTAGGTTTTAGATCTCAAGTCTTAACCGACCTACATTTAAAGGGAAAACATTAAGAAACAATGAGAGATTAATTTAGTATTTTCGATTGATGCGCCTCACACTGAAACCTGAGGCTTGTGTGTTCTGTTTCTCTTCATCTTGATTCAATTCGTTTGCAGTTTCGTAGCTTGATGAGAAAGGAATATTAAGTGATTCATATATAGCAAAGTGTTTACATAGTAAACCTAAAAAGAGAGTAAAACTAAAATCTCTTCTCTTTATTCATCAATACAAGTTGCTATTAACAAAGTTTTTGGTTACAGCACATATTCACTTGCTTTGTATTATTGTATATACTATACAAGATGCTCTACACAACATTTACTATGACATGAATATGAGACAACAAACTCTTTATACATAATGAAGATGTAGTAATAGTAAATGTAATTATGTTTGAGAAAGAGAAAGAGAGAGAGAGAGAGAGACAGAGGTATTAATGTGAGTGAAGAGCCGGGTGTTTCTCATGCATGGGGTACGAGCGGAGTCAACGGCTTCATGGCTCAAATTTGAAACCACGTGTCATGCGTTTGTTACTCTACCCAGATTCTGCTGATTCACAGACTCACTATTAAAATCCACTTTTTCTTTTTTCTCTGTTCATAAAGCAGAAACCAAAAATAATCCAAATATCAAAAAACCAAAAACAGAACCTAGAAACCACACCAAAAAAAAAAAAGCTATTTCATCAAACAAACAAAACTCACATCACAAATCAGAAACAAACAAAAAAGAAACGCAGTACTAAAGAAAAAAATTATAAACAAGAATCATCGAAAAGAAGAATCGAAATCATCAACATATTTTGTTTCTCTTCTTCTTTTATTTTTATAAAATATAAATTAGTTCTTTGATAAAATCTGTAGAAGATAAAGAATTCTTCTTTAGAAACAAAGAAAAATGACGGACCCCCACACCGCCCGGACGATCGTCGGAATCGTTGGTAAGTCCTCCACAATTTACTCAAACATAAAGTTTAATTCAATCAACAACAAAAACATTTGCTCATGTCTTTGTTTGTCTGTTATATGTTTAGGAAACGTGATTTCTTTCGGCTTGTTCTGCGCTCCAATGTAAGCACACATGATGATTAAATCTTTTTTTGTTTTGTTGCATGCAATGACATATGTGAAAATTGTGCAGACCAACGATGGTGAAGATATGGAAGATGAAATCGGTCTCCGAGTTTAAGCCAGATCCATACGTAGCTACGGTTTTAAACTGCATGATGTGGACATTTTACGGACTTCCTTTCGTCCAGCCCGACAGTCTCCTCGTCATCACCATTAATGGAACTGGTCTTTTCATGGAACTCGTTTACGTCACCATCTTCTTTGTCTTCGCTACCTCCCCTGTCCGCGTAAGCCTTTAAAACCTCTAATTTCAACACGAATGATAAAAATATGTATATGCATTCTAAATTATTCAATTTATATAAACTTTTCAGACATAGGTTTGATAGCCTTTAAACCAATTGAAAATTAGTGAATTAGTGGTTGATGTTTGTTTTAGTTTGTTACTTCAAATGTAGATCGATATAGATTTTGATATGTGAAGTTATGATATATATATATGTGTACAGAGAAAGATCACAATAGCTATGGTTATCGAGGTAATATTCATGGCGGTGGTGATCTTCTGCACAATGTATTTTTTGCATACAACAAAGCAGAGATCAATGCTTATTGGGATCTTGTGCATTGTTTTCAACGTCATCATGTATGCTGCTCCTCTCACCGTCATGGTATGATGCCTCTTCTTTCTAAACTAATCACGGAAATGCAAAAATTGGATACTACACTATCAACTTTTTTCTTTTGTTCTCTTTATCTCGTGAATTTCCATTTAATGAGTTTAGTTATAATGTGGAACAGAAACTTGTGATAAAGACAAAGAGCGTGAAATACATGCCGTTCTTCCTATCATTAGCCAACTTCATGAACGGTGTCGTTTGGGTCATTTATGCATGTCTTAAATTTGACCCTTATATTTTGGTAAACCCTCATATATATCTTTATTGTTTGGAACTCAAATCCCTACATCTCAAAAAGGACTAATTATCTTCCATGCATGAAAACAGATTCCAAATGGTCTTGGATCGCTATCAGGAATAATCCAGCTTATAATATACATAACTTACTATAAAACAACTAACTGGAACGATGACGATGAAGATAAAGAAAAGCGCTATTCGAATGCTGGAATCGAACTTGGCCAGGCTTGATAGTTTCAGCTATTTCATCGTCTACGGTGCTTCATCGATAGGTTAAGATAGAATCAGAAGTGAGGTGAAGTTCTTATTACTATTATTTTGTGTAAGCCTATGTAGAAAAAAAATGAACAAGTGGAACCCTTAAGTTATGAAGTTTCTTGTGTATGAAGAAATGGGTTTTCAGTTTTTTTTTTTGGAAATGATTGTAACTTTCGCAAGTTGAATCTATGTACGTTGTTACAATTTTAGTTTTAATCGAAGTTTATTAGATTACTTTTATAACATTTTCTTTTTTGGAAACTGTAAGGAAAGAAACAAATTTGTCCTCTTAAGAGCAGAGTAATAAACAGAGTTTCTCTCTTGTTTTAGGTTTTTTTTTTGGTCCTGACCGGTTAAGAATATTTCCGAGAAAGTTACCGGTTTAGCTGATTCGATTTTAAAAACGAACCCATAATCTAAACCGGAATGTGCGATTCACAATTGTGGTTTTGTAACCTTAAAACACGGAGGACCAGAGATACCGTTTGAGATGACGATTGAATTATGTTATCATCATCACCGGCGGTCACCACCGCCTCACACTTACATCCTCCTCCGTCGCCGGAAACCTACCAAATTCCTCTGAATTTACTTTCCTCGCCGCATATTACCCGCCGAGACCTTTTCAAAACTCTCTCCGTATGTATTGCCACACCATCACTCTCCGTCTCCATCGCCGCACCAGCTAACGCACGCGGTCTCTTTCAAATGCCGCCTCTCCGGCTCTCTAATCGGTAATTTACTTTTTCAAAACCCTAGTTTTGAGTTTCTGTGCATACAACCAGATGTGCATCAATGTATACGTATCTTCGTCCTTTTGATTGGAACTAAGTTTAAAGGATCTTGTAAAGCTTTAGTAGATTAGTGAGATTCCAAATTCTTCACATTGAACTGTTAAGAGTGAATCTCTGACTTTTAACATTTTGATTCTTGTTCTTGATTCGTTTCCGGAGTTATTTAGCCTGGTTATCTTAGAAAATGGAGCTAATAATACACAATGTGTTTTTGGTTGTTGTTTTTTCTTGGATCAAGTTATTACCTTGTGAGAGCTGGGGAATCAGATTACGAAAGCTTAGGGATAATCAACACAAACCCGGTTGCCAAAACATCGGTAGATAGCGGATTATCAGAGAAAGGTAAGAAGCAGACTCTGAGAGCTGCGTTACAGTTAAAAGCAATGGGAGCTTGTGACCGAAACTGTTGGCTCTGGCCTTCCATAACACAGAGAGCTTATCAGGCTGCTGAAATCATCGCCGCCATCAATGGAATTAGTCGCAGGTAAAATCGTCCATTAGTCTTCTTACTCTTTAGTGAGGTTTTAGCTGTGGAATCTAATCTTTGTGATGGTACGCTGAATGTTTTATGTTCACTTGGTTTTCGCAGCTATATAGTTCCGGAGTATAGCTTCCTTGATGCTCGTGGTTTAGGAGCTTACGAAGGCAAGAAGCTTGAATCTATATCAGAAGTAAGATTTTAGCATTTTTCACATTAAAACATACAAACAAAAACTCGGGTTGAAGTATGAAAGTTTCAACTTCTGTGCAGGTGTATGCATTAGACTCAATATCGATGAAGACAAAACCTCCTCCTATAAGCGACGGTACCCCCAACGAGAGTGTATCAGATGTATTTGTGCGTGTGACGCAACTCATGTCTATTCTCGAGACTCAATACTCAGAAGACACAATCGTGATTGTTTCGCCTGATTCAGACAACTTATCGGTGTTACAAGCTGGTATCCAAGGACTCGACCTTCGAAGGCACTCGGAGTTGTATTTTGGACCAGGAGAAGTAAGATTGTTGGATGCAAACAGCATTCCAGTGTATAAGCAACCTGCTTCTGCCGTATATAAGTGTAAGAAACCACCAAACTGTGACTAAAAACATTTTATCCTCAGTATCTATGTATTGTTATTATTCAAATACAATTTTGAAGCTTAGTTTTAGATTTCAATGCAAGTGTTAGTACATATAATCATAATGATAATAGGCCGTATATTTCTAATTGCTTTCTTAAATGTTTTTTTCAAGAAACTCATATTAAGTTGTAGTGTTTTTGTTTCTAAAAAAAACTTCAACTAGTTCATTTGATAAAAGTTTGTTCTTACGAAAAATAAATATTCTACAAAATTCGGTAAAGATTTCACAAAAAAATATTTCGTGCAACCCTTCTTGAATTTAATGAAATCTTTCCTAAATTTTATAAAATTCGTTCTAAATTTAAGAAAATAATTTATTGAAAGATTTCACAAAATTTAGGAAAGATTCTACAAAATTCAGGAAGGATTTCATGAAATTCATGAAAGGTTACAAATCTTATGTTATTCACTCATTAATTTTAAAAATTCTAATGAAATCTACTGTTATTGTATTAATGATTTTAAAAATCTATATTAAAATCTACTGTTATTGAAAACAGTTTGTGGATTTAATTTAGTACCCCTAAATAAGTAAAAAAGAAAATGATATGAAACTAGAAATCAACTTATATTGATATCAGTTAAGGAATTAAAAAAGAAAGTTGAATACTGTATGATTTAAAAAAGTATATCTACTTCTAATAGAAATACAAATATCAAATCTTAGAGTCTTAAGTTGATCAGATTTTTAGAAGATAAATATAACAGTTTGGAAAATATAATAAAAATAAGATAAGTAAAATTTAGGTGGTAACAAAAACAGGGAATCTCGGGATATATATTAATTACCAAAATTAAAGATCATATGTTAAATACTTGCCTTACAAATTTGTCTCATATGTATAAAGAATCTACTTATTTAATAGCTTTAACTTATTTGTTCATCATATAAGAGCTTAAATTTGTTACAGTACTAAATCTAGTTTAAACCCTAACTGATGACGAGAGAAACAAGGATGATCTCCGATCTGCCAGAGGATTTGATAGAAGAGATACTATATAGGGTTCCGGTAGCATCTCTGAGAAGCTTACGAGCTACTTGCAAACGGTGGTACCATCAAGCTTTATTCAAAGATCCGAGATTCATCAAAAAATACAATGATAATTAAAACAGCAAGACAGTATCATGCTCTCATGCTGGTTGATCATAGAGTATGTCCAATGAGCACCTTTCTCGCTAGACTTGAGAAAAACATATACATATCTAAAGATGGGCATGGCCTAATATCTCCCCATTCTAATCAACCAGTCGATTTATCTGAAGCCTTTCACTGCGATGGCATATTGCTATGCCCTTTTAAGAAGAACATGATGATTGTGGTTTGGAACCCGTTTTCTGGGCAAACAAGATGGATACAGCTGCAAAATAAAGACAACATCGGAGCCTTTGCTCTCGGATACGACAAGAATGAATTGTGTCGTAGCTACAAATCTTGAGGTTTGTGTGTATACACGAGAAGTTGGCTCCGGAAAGGATGGAAATGTATGAGTTTACCTCTAATTCATGGAGGAATCTTGATGTGATCATTCCCGATCAGGCCTACTTAAAATGTGATGGTCATGCGTGTGCGTCTTTAAGTGGAAATACTTATTGGGTGTCATGGATTGAAAAAGGAGACAACGACGACTACTCACTACTCAGTTTTGATTTTTCAACAGAAAGGTTTCAACGTTTGTGTGCTCACTTTCATCATCAACCATGCCGTGTTGATACTATTGCTCTCTCGGTTGTTAGAGAAGAACATCTTTCCTTGTTTTATCAGAGTAGGCAGACACTAAAGGTGGAAATATGGGTGACCGTTGAGATTGAGACCACATTTGTCTCGTGGAGCAAGTTCTTAACATTAGATTTAGTTTCTCCTTGTTTATCGAGATCAATGAGCTTCTATATTCTTGATGAGGAGAAGAAAATTGTTGTGTGTTGTGATGAAAGCGAAAATTTCTACTACTCCAAATTGGTATGGATTGCTAGAGAAGGACAAGAATATAGACCATCTCCCGATAAGTCAGTTTTCTGTGGCATACAAGCAGCGCATTTTCAATGTTACCGTTGTATACCAAGGTTGTTTGGTTATGTTCCAAAAGATTAGCATTGTGGTTTCTTTTGCTTGCTTTGTCATGTCCTTGGATGAAATGATATCTGTTTTTTTTTGTTTTTTGGTGTCTTTAGTATTGGTGGCTTTTATACTTTCTTAGACTTTTCCTTCAAGTCTTGGTAAATAATAATTATATGCTCTACTCATTTCAAACAAAGGCCCCGATTGTTTCTTTGCATTTGCCTAAATCGAAAAGTAATTTATATAAGAAGTAAAAAGAAAGTGTTGTGACGATGGATTAATTTGAAGAAAAAAAAATATGGTAAGACATAAAGAAAAGAAAATAGGAGTGGGTGGGTTGCTTTGTGCTTTAAAGTTTTAAACAAAGAAGAAAAGGCAAAAAAATGCTTTTGATATATTTAAAATATTTTAATTCGTCTCCAAAAAAAAACAGTTTCTTAATCTAAAGATAGAAGACATTTGATTCAAAAGGGAATGCCCAAAAAACTACAAGATTGAAAACAAATATAATTGATAGAGATCAATGATGCTTTACTTTAGCTTCGTCTAGGTTTATATATTATTCCCGTATTCTTTATTTGTTTTTCTTATACTACCTTTAACTTTTGTGCTAATTTATTTTCGAGAATTGGCTAATGTTTTCGGTTTGTAAAATATGCAAAAAAAAAAAAAAAAAA
>Ga0041059_1002374_pt1 | contig 14113 bp, 7 predicted proteins | sample AraColnosormetaG_FD_56232 | JGI IMG/M metagenome (GOLD analysis project Ga0041059, IMG submission 56232) | Arabidopsis roots microbial communities from North Carolina, USA - Col MF nosort | ecosystem: Host-associated > Plants > Roots > Unclassified | place: USA: North Carolina | collected 2013-09-02
TTTAACATTCTATTCAAAAAAAAAAAAAAATGCAATTATCGGAAAATCACGTTAAGCAAGTGAAAAACTAACACTAACTTATTTTAGTTCTTAAGATATTTTTAATGTATGATTTTTATGCAAATCATTCACACACATGAACACATTACAATAAATAAATCAAAACGTGTTTTAATCATCTACAATGCTTTTGTACACTTTACTTAGCAAAAACTATAGAGACAGGATAACATATGAATAAATTTATGTACATGAACGTGTCTGTACATCAACTGGTCTTAGTAAAGTTCTCAGATTTTGTAGACCATTGTTAATAAGAAAAAACCAAACCCAAGAGTAAAATTTGCTTTCTGAAAAAATAAACCAATAGTCAGTTAAAAAACAGGCAGCGTTGCGTGAACGTGTAAGGACGCACGCGGCAGGGCAATGATGCGAATAAGGGTAGTTTCGTAAATATGTGTGGACGACTATAAACGAGTCATTTTCTATTTTTTAACAACATAGGCCGACTTTAGAAGATTTCTTTAAATTCTGAGTTTCCAAATGAAGAAAGATGATACAATCAACAATGGGACACAAACAAAGCGTTGACTCTAGAGGCAAAGGCCGAAAAGTTCCCGGTTCTTCGTCGATGGTGCAAAAACATAGAGTTGAATCTAGCGGAGGAGCTATCATCTCCGGACCGTCACTGTTCGATAACTTACCGGAGGATTGCATCTCCAACATCATCTCTTTCACGAGTCCTCGTGACGCTTGCGTTGCAGCTTCGGTTTCGAAAACCTTTGAATCGGCTGTTAATTCCGATAGCGTATGGGACAAGTTTCTTCCATCGGATTATTCATCTCTAGTTCCTCCATCTCGAGTTTTCTCATCGAAGAAGGAGCTCTATTTCGCTATATGCGACAATCCTGTTCTAGTCGAAGATGGCGGAAAGGTATATATATTACATCGGTTTTTATACATATTGCTTTATTGATACAATTTTGGTGTAGTTGTCAAGTTATACATTTCATGCATCTATTGAAATATTTATGATTGTTTTGATTTTTTATTTTTTGAATTATTTCTTTTATTTTCCAAAAATAAAAGAGCTTCTGGTTAGAGAAAGAGAATGGGAAAAAGTGTTTCATGTTATCTCCGAAGAAATCTATGTGGATCACATGGGTTAGTACTCCTCAGTATTGGCGATGGATTTCGATTCCTGAAGCTAGGTAGAACTTCTTTTTTGGTCATTCATTTCGATTGCATAATCACTCATTCTCATGGTGATGATTATGATGATGCACTCATGCAGGTTTGAAGAAGTACCAGAGCTGCTCAATGTGTGTTGGTTTGAGGTCCGAGGGGGAATGAATACTAAAGAACTATCTCCTGGAACCCGTTACTCGGCTTACATTGTGTTCAAGACAAAGAATGGATGTCCTAATTTGGGGGATGTGCCAGTAGAAGCTACTGTTGGATTGGTGGGACAAGAATCTTCTCAAAGACACATATACTTTGTTGGGCCTTCGGATCAAAGGAGAGACAGAGAAACGAGAGATGTAACGAGACCAACTAAAAGAAAAGATGGTTGGATGGAAGCTGAGCTTGGTCAATTCTTCAATGAGTCAGGTTGTGATGTTGTTGACACAAGTATTCTTGAGATTAAGACTCCTTATTGGAAGCGCGGTTTGATCATTCAAGGAATCGAATTCCGTCCCACCAAAAGCCTGTTCTATATATAATCAAGTGAAAAACTTTGTTGTATGGGTAACACTACCTGTTTTTAGTTTTTGGATATTGCACTGTGTTTGATTTGGATGTTCATTATATAAGCAAGTGAAAAACTTTGTTGTATGGGTAACACTACCTGTTTTTAATTTTTGGATATTGCACTGTTTGATTTGGATGTTCATCATTCTCACATGAACATATTTCAATAAAGGAATTGTCTTTTTTTGTTTTCATATCATCTACAATGCTTTTGCACAGATTACTTAGACTCCGAATGGAGACGTGCGGTTCAACTGCGAATAAAGTGCGGTACAGTTCAAATAGTAACAAAAATATATACATACATATATATGCAAAGAATTTCGTTATTATTTGAAACGCACTGCACTGTGCGGTTCGGTTACCATTTAGCCAAAAACAATAGAGATAGAATAACAAATTAAATTTGTTCAAAAAAAACAATGAATATATTTGTTACTTCCATAATCTTTTTTTTGGTGAGCTGTTATTTACATGATCTGATTTTAAACAAAGACTCACTAAATTTATAAATTATTGACTTTTTCTGACTAATATAATTTATTATTATGTAACAAAGACTTCAGAGGTAAGTTAAACACGAAACAATTATTTGATTTGGGTGATTAAATAAAGGCAAAACTTTTTTTTGAAAAAACCTTTTGAGATTCTCTGAAGACGATTCATTTTACAAGGCTAGGATCGGAAAATTACATTATATCCTGTAACGATCACTGACGGATATAAAATATCTGCCTAGTTTCCACGCTTTATTCACCGTTTCTTAGATCATGCTCCATTACTTAACAAAAATCATATTCGTAATGAATGGACTTATATTTCAATTGTATGTAACAACTTTAGTTATTCTCTCTTGTATTATCACATTGACATTTTCATCATAAAATCATTTACATGTTCTATTTTTGCTGAAATAATAAATTTATCGTAGTCGGTTATTTTGGAAATTTTCATAACCAAAAAAGTGCAAAAACCAACCAACACTGAAAACATGAAGCGTGTAATGTAAGGTAGTCTTGTAAATATGTGTGGACAACATTACACGTCTATTATTTCCTCTATTACAACAGAAGCGAGTTTTGAAAGAGTCAGAACTCACGAGTTTATCAAGTTTTCGAAACACAAACGATTTGATCAAAGGCACCGATCGATGATGGGGCAATATCATAGCGGTGGAGAGATCGTTTCTCCGGGGACGTCACCTTTTGATGTCTTGCCGGAGGATTGCATCTCCAACATAATCTCTTTCACAAGTCCACGAGATGCGTGCGTTGCTGCATCGGTTTCCAAAACCTTTGAATCAGCTGTTAGTTCCGATTGCGTATGGGACAAGTTTCTTCCACCGGAGTATGAATCTTTGGTTTCTCGATCTCGAGTTTTTGCATCGAAGAAGGAACTTTATTTCGCTCTCTGCCACAATCCTGTTCTAATCGAAGATGGCAAAAAGGTATTTATATGATTCTATCTATTCTTTGGTTTATACGTTGGAGAACAATGATCAAATTGAAAATCATGTGTTAAATCAACGAGTTTTCGCATAGATTTGTTAAAAACCTAATTTAAGAAAATTGATTCTTGCTACGATAGAACATTTTTGGTGTAGTTGTAATTCTGATTATTTTGATGTTTTATTTTATTTTCCGAAAAATCAAAGAGCTTTTGGTTAGAAAAAGCGAGTGGAAAAAGGTGTATCATGTTATCTTCAAAGGAACTTTGGATCACATGGGGAAGTAGTCCTGAATATTGGCAATGGATTTCAATTCCTGAATCTAGGTAACTCTTTTTTCCCCCTCTTTAAATCCTTGGAATTGGCAATATGATGATTTGCACACATTGTTGTTATAAAGATTCAACAAAATAGCAGAGCTTCTTGATGTGTGTTGGTTTGAGATTCGTGGCAAGACAAGCGCTCGTGTGCTATCTCCTGGAACTCGTTACTCGGCTTACATTGTGTTCAAGACGAAAGATCGATGTCCTGGATTAGGGCATTTGCCGGTAGAAGTTGGACTTGGTTTAGTGGGACAAGAATCTTCTAAAAGATTCATATATTTCATAGGGCCTAGGGATCGAAGGGGAAGGAGGGAAACGAGAGATGTAACAAAACCAGATCAAAGAGAAGATGGGTGGATGGAAGCTGAGCTTGGTGAATTCTTCAATGAAGAAAGGTGTGATGAAATTGAGTTTAGTGTTATTGAGATTAAGTCCCCTTCTTGGAAGAGTGGTTTGATCATTCAAGGAATCGAATTCCGCCCTACGAAAAGCCAGTAAAGTAGTACTACCCGGTTTCGATGATTTTGGTATATGTTGTGCTTCATCACTTCTATATCTAAGCAAGTGAGAAACTTTGTTGTATTGTAACATGAATTGTTTTATGTTTTGGATTGTAATGTTTTGTGAACTTGGGTTATTTGATCGGTTTTTTTTGGATTGTAGTGTTATTGTCATCATTCTCAAATGAGAAAACTCCAACAAATTTTCTTATATTATCATCTACAATGCTTTTGTAGACTTTTACTTAGAAAGAAGAAGTAATATAGAAGTAGTTTTTTTGGATCCTTGTGTTTTATATTCTTCTTATCATCTAAAAATGCTTTTGTATGACTTTACTTAGGAGTGTTGAGAAAAATCTATAGAAATAGAATGTTACATGACTAAAAGTCTAAATCTATTTACATGTACTTGGTCTTGATAAAGACATAGAATTGTTATTGACTTTGGAATATAATTCTATATATAATTTATAGAAGAATATCTCGTCACAAGTCGCGTAACAAAGACTTCATAGGTAAGTTAAACACGTAACAAAAGTCACTTGCTTTGCCTGATTAGATAAAGGCAAAACTTTTGAGATTCTATCATCAAAAAACGTTAACACTTATAAGGGTATTATCGATATATCACATTAAAATCTTAACCTCTAAGTCTTTCGCGAATCACGAAGGATATAAATATCCACTTCATTGCCACGCTCACTACATAACAAAACACACCGTTTCATAAGATACGATTCCAAAATTCAGATTCGAAAACAATGGAACAAATTCACGGCGGCGATTCGAATTCCGGCGGCGGAGGAGGAGGAAGTAGCCGGAACGATGAGATTTCTGTGACGAGAGCGTCGCGTTTCGATGCATTGCCGGAAGATTGTATCTCGAAGGTGATTTCACATACGAGTCCTCGGGACGCTTGTGTTGTGGCTTCGGTTTCGAAATCGGTGAAATCTGCGGCGCAATCGGATTTGGTTTGGGAGATGTTTCTTCCGTCGGAGTACTCGTCTCTTGTTCTTCAATCAGCGAATCATTTATCGAAAAAGGAGATCTTTTTATCTCTCGCTGATAACTCTGTTTTGGTTGAAAATGGCAAAAAGGTAACGAATTTGAATCTGATTCGAGAATGTGAAACTAGGGTTTTGTTTATAATCGTATAATTATCTGATTTTGTGTGTTGATTTTTGTGAAAAAATCAGAGCTTTTGGGTGGAGAAAGCTAGTGGGAAGAAGTGTTATATGTTATCAGCGATGGAATTGACGATCATTTGGGGAGATTCTCCTGCTTATTGGAAATGGATTACAGTTCCTGAATCTAAGTAAAGATCTCATCTTTTTTGTTCTTACTACTCTGTTTCTGATTTTGTGCAATTGGAGTTTGTTTACTTAATCTTGTCTATATGTGAATTCAGGTTTGAGAAAGTAGCGGAGTTGCGTAATGTGTGTTGGTTTGAGGTTCGGGGAAAGATAAGTTGTGGAATGTTATCAAAAGGGACTCATTACTCGGTTTACGTAGTGTTCAAGACAGCAAATGGTAGATCATATGGGTTTGATCTCGTACCTGTGGAAGCTGGAGTTGGTTTTGTGGGGAAAGTAGCTACCAAGAAGTCAGTGTATTTTGAATCCGGTAATGCGGATTCACGGAGCGCTACTTCCCATTACTCGGGGATTTCGTATGCGATGGTTTCTAGAGCGTTTAGGATGAGGCGTCCGTGGATGCAGGTTCAGAGAGAAGAAGAAGAAGAAGTTGAAGGAGAAAGGGAGCGTGGTATGAATGTGGTGGGGCCAAAGGAGAGAGTAGATGGGTGGAGTGAAGTGGAGCTTGGAAAGTTTTACATTAACAATGGAGGTTGTGGTGATGATGGTAGTGATGAGATTGAGATTAGTATAATGGAGACTCAGAATGGAAATTGGAAGAGTGGTTTGATTATTCAGGGAATTGAGATCAGGCCTGAAAGAAGCAACTGATTTTGATCAAATTGTGTATTTTGAAGTATGAAACACAGTTTTAAAAACATGTCTTCTAATGTCTCGAGTTTACTTACAGTTTGGAGTTCTTGATATGAAATAGCAGAGAAGTTGATAATTCTCTATCTTGTGTACTAATGTCTGAATAGCAAGAAGAAAGATGGTTCATGATTCTTATGTTTCCCATTCATTTCACCATTGTGACTATCTTTCTTCTGTTTCCTGTTTCCACATCCATACATGTCATCTTGAGTCTTGGTTCAACACTCTTTTGCTTAGTCATGCCCTGTAGCTGAAACCATTTGTCCATGATTCACACATTCGCTCAGTTAAATGTCTAAAACGTTTATATTCCTACCTAGTAACTACCATCTTCTAGATCACGCCTGGAAAAAGAAGACATCGTGTAGCTGAATGATCTCTTGTGATTTGTGAACAAAGTGTATATGGTTATTTTGATTTGTTGAGAAAACAGAAAAGATCAAGGCTTTTTGTGATGTGAATACAACAAACCCAAGCAAGTAAAACTGGGTCAGTTCTAATCTAACTTCGAAGGCTTTTAAGAAAAACTATACTATGGGCTTTGTTGCACACATTACGAAAACAACAACCTTGGGTTTTTAGTGAATAGAAATAGTTGAGCTTTTAAACTCTGAAAGATTGTGAATTGTGTTGTGTAACAAAGCAAGAGCATTTTTTTATTTCATTTTCAAATATTATCTTTCACATTTGTTTCGTTTTTCTATTTAAACTGCAATGTTTTTTTGGGTCAAACTACAAAGTTTTTTTCTATTTTGGGTATTTTTCCTATAAATTTAGTAGTTAGGATCGTAGTATATTTTAGGAGTTTTAGAGACATACGGGAAAGGTAGGAAAATATTAGAAAGGGTAAATATCAGTCATCTTTATTTACATTCTAATTTATACTTTTTTACCAAAAAAAATCGTTGTATGTTAGCAACAACCAGCAAGAGTATTATTAGTTTATTACCAATCAAAGTCACACTATTTGTAATATCATATATATCAAAATTAGCTATAATAAACTATAAAACTTAGTAAGTCAATTTTCAGAAGAAAAAAAGAACCTATAAAAGACTAACGAAAGCCGATTATATCGAAGCCATTACGAGCCACATGGTATTGAAGATTAATTATAGAGTTGAATAGTCGATGTCACATGCTTTGACTGTCTCCTTCATTATAGATATCGACATTAATATTTTATTATTAACATGGAATCGTATCTTAACTTTTCCACGTAAAACAATATTTAATCTCTTTATGAAAGATCATGCACACACTAGGAAAACTATATAAGTGATTTCTTATATGGTAAACCAACTTTGAATGTAGGCTAATTAGTTTATTAAGCAATATAGTCTTTTATGTCTATGTTCAATTCACCATTCACCCATATTGTCCTCATTTACTTATAAATCAAGTAAACCATCAAAGAAAGTTGTGTAAACAGCCTATTTTTCTTTAAGAAATAAATCATGGCAAGAAAATGTGAGACTTTTTGGTTTTATTTTGTTAAAATGACAATCTATTATCCTTTTCTTTTTTTCGAACAATCTATAACGTGTATATTACTACAAAGGTATAAGAGAATCCATTTTTTAACTGCCAAGATTAATTTTTTTTTTTCGATTCTTTCCAATTAATTAATAACGGATTCTATCGACAAAATTTAGGATAGCGTTACATATAAAAGTAATATTAACGCATCCTAAATTTGTCGTTTTTAAAAGAAAAAAGTATTAACGACAAAAAATAATCCTTTAGCAATGAAAATTGGTGATAAAAAAACTGAAGAAAAAAGCAATGAAATTTATGTTCCTATACCGACTATTTTTTAGTTTCTTTTATATAAAATATAAAATAGTTTATATATAACCGTTCTTTTATTTTTTTATCGTCTACAACTCACATACGTTACACTTTTATAGTTATACTTCTAAATTAGAAGTCAAGTTATTGTATAGTGATATTATAAACTTCAAGTTATACAAGTCCGGTCATATGAAATTAATATTAGTAATTTGATTGGAATTATAACGTATTGATTTGGACATGTAAATAGCTAAAAAAAAATAGCTCCTATATTAGATTCTTTTAACCAACAAATACAACAATTAAGTTGATAACCTTCCTCTTTGAAGTATTTCAAGATTTTATGGAAAAAACTCAAGATTTTTTTCCGAAGCTTTTATCGGAAACTAAAGAATATCTAGTAGGTCTATTTTCATTCATTATCAACTTGCGAAAAAAGAGAAACAATGTCAATAATTAATGTAAATAGAAAAAAAAAAAAATTGTAGTTGAGAAGAGAGAGAGATGCAAAGGTGTCAACGTCCGTGCTTTGACTTCTATCTTTTCTCTTGTCCTCATCTTAAATCCTCAAAGCTGACCTAACCGGTCACTCCCTTCTTCTCCGGTCATCTTTAATTATTATTCAATTAACCCATAATCAAATTTTAATATAAAAATTAACCATTTGCAAAATAAAATCAATATAATTAATAAAAGCTACTCCTTTACCTTTTTATTGCATAGAAACTACTAAAATATAAATCTACCATTTGCAGAATAATCGGCAAAAAACCATAAAGAAACATTTATAGTCACATAATTTTGCATATATTTTTCTAAATTCGATCACTTTCATCATTCATTATTCATTAATCGTTCCAAATTTTCTTCTGCCTATCCGTTGAACGACAAACTATTCAAAGTAAAAGATTTAGACAAAAAAATAAAAAAAATATTTAGAGAAAGACTTTCCTAAGTCAATGTTATTGATTAAGACTTCATATATGACTAAACACACTCAATTATAATTGACAAAACACGGAAAAGATTTGTCTATAACAAATTTTCCAAAAACACAAATTAATTCACAAAATATTTGGAAAAATAATATTTATTCAAAGCTTCTTATTTCTTCTTCTTCTTTATTTAAAGATTTTTACTGTTTGCTCTGTATCAGAAAAAAGACCAAACACAACTCTTCCACTTTCTATCTCTCTCTAGAATTTTGCTTGCATTAAAACAACACCCACTACTTGCTGTTGCGTGTTGAAGTCAAAAGTCGCCATTTTTCTCTCTCTTGCTTCTTCATCTTCATTGATCATCATCTAAAATGGCAATAATCAGAAAACCCGTTTCGTATACTCTCAGATTTCTCAAGGGTTTTTGTTGAATCTTAATTCTTCTCTCAAAGTTTCTTCCTTTATATTCTTCTTCTTCTTCCTCTGTTCTTGAAATGCGTGTTCATCGTTTTTGTGTGATCGTCATCTTCCTCACAGAGTTACTATGTTTCTTCTATTCCTCGGAATCTCAGACCACCTCCAGGTGCCATCCACATGACCTCGAAGCCTTACGTGACTTCATAGCACATCTCGAACCAAAACCAGATGGTTGGATCAATTCTTCTTCTTCTACAGACTGCTGCAACTGGACCGGAATCACCTGCAATTCAAACAACACCGGAAGAGTTATTAGATTGGAGCTTGGGAACAAAAAGCTGTCGGGGAAGTTGTCTGAATCTCTCGGGAAGCTAGATGAGATTAGGGTTCTTAATCTCTCTCGAAACTTCATCAAAGATTCGATCCCTCTTTCGATTTTCAACTTGAAGAATCTACAAACTCTTGATTTGAGCTCTAATGATCTCTCCGGCGGAATCCCAACAAGTATAAATCTCCCAGCTCTGCAAAGTTTTGATCTTTCTTCAAATAAATTCAATGGGTCGCTTCCGTCTCATATCTGCCATAACTCTACTCAAATTAGGGTTGTGAAACTTGCGGTGAACTACTTCGCCGGAAACTTCACTTCCGGGTTTGGGAAATGTGTCTTGCTTGAGCATCTCTGTCTTGGTATGAACGATCTTACTGGTAACATCCCTGAGGATTTGTTTCATCTCAAAAGATTGAATCTTTTAGGGATTCAAGAGAATCGTCTCTCTGGTTCGTTGAGTCGTGAGATTAGGAATCTCTCAAGTCTTGTTCGTCTTGATGTTTCTTGGAATTTGTTTTCCGGTGAAATCCCTGATGTGTTCGACGAATTGCCTCAGTTAAAGTTTTTCTTAGGTCAGACCAATGGATTCATTGGAGGAATACCTAAATCGTTGGCGAATTCACCGAGTTTGAATCTGCTTAACTTGAGGAACAATTCTTTATCGGGTCGTTTGATGTTGAATTGTACGGCGATGATTGCTTTGAACTCTCTTGATTTAGGTACCAATAGATTCAATGGGAGGTTACCTGAGAATCTACCGGATTGCAAGCGGTTAAAGAACGTTAACCTCGCGAGGAACACCTTCCATGGACAAGTACCAGAGAGTTTCAAGAACTTCGAGAGCTTATCTTACTTCTCGTTATCGAATTCGAGTTTGGCTAATATCTCTTCAGCGCTTGGGATACTTCAGCATTGCAAGAACTTGACGACTTTGGTTCTTACATTGAATTTCCATGGAGAGGCTTTACCCGATGATTCAAGTCTTCATTTCGAGAAGCTTAAGGTGCTTGTAGTGGCGAATTGTAGGCTTACTGGTTCGATGCCGAGGTGGTTAAGCTCGAGTAATGAACTTCAGTTGTTGGATCTTTCTTGGAACCGTTTAACCGGCGCTATCCCGAGCTGGATTGGTGACTTCAAGGCTCTGTTCTACTTGGATTTATCTAACAACTCGTTTACAGGAGAGATCCCTAAGAGCTTAACTAAGTTAGAGAGTCTCACTAGCCGTAATATCTCAGTCAATGAGCCATCTCCTGATTTCCCGTTCTTTATGAAAAGAAACGAGAGCGCGAGAGCGTTGCAATACAATCAGATTTTCGGGTTCCCGCCAACGATTGAGCTTGGTCATAACAATCTCTCTGGACCTATTTGGGAGGAGTTTGGTAATCTGAAGAAGCTTCATGTGTTTGATTTGAAATGGAATGCATTATCTGGATCAATACCTAGCTCGCTTTCTGGTATGACGAGCTTGGAAGCTCTTGATCTCTCTAATAACCGTCTTTCGGGTTCGATCCCGGTTTCTCTGCAACAGCTCTCGTTTCTGTCGAAGTTCAGTGTTGCTTATAACAATCTCTCGGGAGTAATACCTTCCGGTGGTCAGTTTCAGACGTTTCCAAACTCGAGCTTTGAGAGTAACCATCTCTGCGGGGAACACAGATTCCCCTGTTCTGAAGGTACTGAGAGTGCATTGATCAAACGGTCAAGAAGAAGCAGAGGAGGTGACATTGGAATGGCGATTGGGATAGCGTTTGGTTCGGTTTTTCTTTTGACTCTTCTCTCGTTGATTGTGTTGCGTGCTCGTAGACGGTCAGGAGAAGTTGATCCGGAGATAGAAGAATCCGAGAGCATGAATCGTAAAGAACTCGGAGAGATTGGATCTAAGCTTGTGGTTTTGTTTCAGAGCAATGATAAAGAGCTCTCTTATGATGACCTTTTGGACTCAACAAATAGTTTTGATCAAGCTAACATCATTGGCTGTGGCGGGTTTGGTATGGTTTACAAAGCAACGTTACCAGACGGTAAGAAAGTTGCGATCAAGAAGTTATCCGGTGATTGCGGTCAAATCGAAAGAGAATTCGAAGCAGAAGTTGAAACACTCTCAAGAGCACAGCATCCAAATCTTGTTCTTCTCCGAGGATTCTGTTTCTACAAAAACGACCGGCTTTTAATCTACTCGTATATGGAAAACGGAAGCTTAGACTATTGGCTACACGAGCGTAACGACGGTCCAGCGTTGTTGAAGTGGAAAACACGTCTTAGAATCGCTCAAGGTGCTGCAAAAGGGTTACTTTACTTGCATGAAGGGTGTGATCCTCATATCTTACACCGCGATATTAAATCGAGTAATATTCTTCTCGACGAGAATTTCAACTCTCATTTAGCGGATTTCGGACTCGCAAGGCTGATGAGTCCTTACGAGACGCATGTAAGTACTGATTTGGTTGGAACTTTAGGTTACATTCCTCCGGAATACGGGCAAGCTTCGGTTGCTACTTACAAAGGCGATGTGTATAGTTTCGGAGTTGTGCTTCTCGAGCTTTTAACCGATAAAAGACCGGTGGATATGTGTAAACCGAAAGGGTGTAGGGATCTGATCTCGTGGGTCGTCAAGATGAAGCATGAGAGTCGAGCAAGCGAGGTTTTCGATCCGTTAATATACAGTAAAGAGAATGATAAAGAGATGTTTCGGGTTCTCGAGATTGCTTGTTTATGTTTAAGCGAAAACCCGAAACAGAGGCCAACGACTCAACAGTTAGTCTCTTGGCTTGATGATGTCTAGAAGAAAGAGGAACAATATCAGAGACACTATGATACATTTTGTAGGGAGTGATTTTCATACTTTTGAGATACAATGTAAATAGTTTTCAGATAATAATTTGTTTCTTCGTTTTCTTCTTCCATTTTTTTTATCTCAGTTTATGATTCAGATTCAGACATTAAAGATACTAGACAGAACATATACTGTCTCAGAAAAATGAAAAATCTTTTTGTAGTGTTTCAGAAATAATGAGTTCTTGAAAAAACATGTCTCAAGCAATTTAAATGAGCAACATAGATTAATAATTTGTGTTACATCTTTATTCTGTGATTTGCTTTGTGGATACTCTGTTGATTATGTTATACCTTTTAGAGATTTTTGGTTTAATTAAAAAATATATATATTTGGTAGCTAAATTCCTTTTGGTCTTCAACAAAAGAATTCCTTTTGGCCAACTATAGTCAATTTTTTGTTAAGAATCCATTACATTAACTTATTTTTTATGGGTGTGAAAATATTGTTCAACTCATTTGACCAAAAGAATTCAAAGATTATGACTTTGTAAGGTCAAAATATAATATTTGCTTCATTAGAAAGGTTTTCTATATATCGATTTCTCAGTCCCCAAAGACCACAAATTTATAGATTAGTACGCTTCCTATAATGGTTCCTTAAAAATTTTCAAAGATTGACTACAGATTCGATAGTGAAGATGTTCACTTCTGGCTTTTCTTCCACACTACATGAAAACAGCCAAAAATATAACAAATAAAATACAAGGAAAAAGAAAAAGAGCATTAAAAGTTTAAAACTTATGTATGATGATAAATATAAAAAAAAATATCGAAAAATGCATAAACTTTTAAATTTGAGACAAAAAAGCATGAACTTTTCAAAATGTCATTTAAATCATACGGTTTAGTTTGACTTTTTGCAAAAAAAGTGAAGTTTTATCAACTTTGCCATTTTCGGCAAGTCGTTAAATTTCCGTTAACGGGGATAACTTTCCTTTACAATTCTCCGTTAAATTAAAACGATTTTGTTTTGGAGTTTACCAAACAACGTAGTTTTAATAGAAAATAAATGGAAAATGCTTCCTAGGATAATCGTACTGTTGGCCTTTTGTACTCATAAGAGATACCCCATCGCTGAGATATGTCAACAATTTAATATATTACAAACAATATATATATATATATATATACTAAAAAATAACAATATACAACTAATAAAAAATACAATAAATTAAAAATAATAAAATTACAAATATATACTATTAAATATATTTACCATAATATAGATTTTGAAATTTCAGATATTTAATTTAATAAATAAAGTTTTTTTTTATATTTGGAAATTATTCTTTCCTAAATTATAGAAGAAAAAATGGCCAAGTCAAAGAAACTTAACCATTTTAGCAAAAAATTAAACTAAACTTTGTGATTTAAATAATATTTTACACTTTTTTTTTGTTCTAAATTTGAAAGTTTACACATTTTTTTACGTTTCCCCCTTAGAGTATTGGTACATGAGCATCTTTGTCTTAAGGGAGATTTGCAAAACTGCCATTATTCTAATAACCTTTTGTAAAAGTGCCCTTTCCTGAAGTCCATTTTTAAAACTACCCCTTCTAATATGCCAAATGACTGTCTTACCCTCTGAATGATTAGGTTTCACGTTGGTTTCACAAACTTCTTCGGCACAAACTTCTTCGTTTTCCTCTCCGATTTTCATCTCCGATTTCACTCAATCTCGCCGGCGAATTTCCTCTCCGATTTCACTCAAAATCGCCGACGAATTCCCTCTCCGATTTCACTCAAAATCGCCAACGAATTTCCTCTCCGATTTCACTC
>Ga0041059_1002375_pt1 | contig 14109 bp, 10 predicted proteins | sample AraColnosormetaG_FD_56232 | JGI IMG/M metagenome (GOLD analysis project Ga0041059, IMG submission 56232) | Arabidopsis roots microbial communities from North Carolina, USA - Col MF nosort | ecosystem: Host-associated > Plants > Roots > Unclassified | place: USA: North Carolina | collected...
AAAAAAAAAAAAAAAAAGAATTTTGAAAGAAATGTGATATATCATATAGATTAGGGAGATCTATAGAAATGATACGATGGTAGCTTTTCGAATATTTTTATGTCGCCGAGACATTTTAAGGGTTTGACTGGATAACTTAGTTAACGCAAACAAAAAGATAAAAATGTAATTACGTCGGATCCTGTTAAAGTTTCTACTAATCATGATGAAAAATAGAGATTATATTCCTTTCATTTTACGTGCAAAACCTAGAAAAATAAGTAAATAATTACGCTAAAATTAAAAACAATTCAGCTGCTTTTTGTTTATTGTTTCCACCCATTTACATATAAACTAGGTTTTAACTCGCGGTTTACCGCGGGCAATCAATTTATTTGGTTCTTATACTAAATATTTGAATAAATTTGATATCTTAAACTTATAAATATAAATTTCTAGTGATTAGTGAAGAATCGTAATAAATGGTTTGGATATTATTGATTATTGATTTCGTGATTGAATATACTGTTTTTAGAGATGAAATGTGATTATATTTTGATTTCAAAAACGACATAGATTCCTTATTTTTGTTGAACGGTTTAGATTGAAAGAAATTAATTTTATTAAACGGTTTAGATTGAATCGGATCATATAAAGTTTAGGAGATTGTTAAGACCAAATTAGCCTTAATAATTTTGAATAGCAAAGAATAAAATCCAAAATTGAAATCAAAATTGAGGCCAAATTAGAAAAAAATTCAATTTGTACTTCCCTTTTAATAATAAAGGGATTTATGTTTGCAAGGTATACATGTCATCATCTTTAAATAATCGAGAATTCGTTTGTAAAATTTTAACATTAAATGGAATTTTCCTCATCTCTACAATTTATTTTTAAATTACAAACTTTCAAAGTTTTATTAAGTGTCTATTCAAACATGTCAAATTCTTGGCTCATTGAGAAGGAACAGGTTCAAACAATTCAATAGAATTAGTCAAAACCAGTTGATTTGCGATCATAATCAATTGTAATTGATAGTCAATTGAAAGACAAAATGGACAATGACTCAAATAAATGGTATTTGGTTGTTTTCCTACAAAAAAATAATGTATCCCAAAAACAAAAAAATCACCAACTGAAATTGTATAGTTTGCACGAGGAATGAAATCTGACACAAAATGCGCAGAAAAATTGAGGACACTAATTGTAATTTGTGGTTTAGGAGATAAACATGATTACGTCATAATTTAAAACAAGAGAAAGGCAGACAAAAACGTTTAAACATAAAAAAATAAAAATAAAAAAAAAACTCAGGTTATTCGCTCGTTCGTCTTCGTCGCCCATTGAAGGAGGTCAGACCAGAAGTCGCACGCGAGCCTTATAATTGTGTAATCCTTAGGGTTTTGCTCGCGATTTCTGGTACTATTAGGTTTCCGTCGATTTCTTCGTCGGGATAAAAACCCTCTTCTTCGCCGGAGGGAGAACACGGCGAGAATTACACAGCTATCCTTCGAATTCCGTCGCTGGTTAGCTTAGGACTTTCTGATTCTGTCGCTTTAATCTTCTTCTCTCCATGACACAACGGGTATTCCAAGTCTGGAAAGGAAGCAATGTAAGTCCTTTTTTCATCGAATGATTGAGCCTGGAATTTTATTGGTTTTTTGTGTGTTTTCTCTTTGTTGGGAGATGAATATTCTCTGAATTCTGTTCTCTGGTATGAATATGATTTGGAATTCGTTTTTTCTCGAGTTTCACCTGTGTAGCATAATCTTAGTTACGCAATTGGTTTACTTTGGTACGTGTAAACTAATGTTGTTGAGCTGAATCGTTGAAGTATCTCTTGATTCACTCTCAAAGCATGACCATGCATTTTTGCATAACCTTGTATCAAGTTGAATGTTCCTTGTAATTTATTAACAATTGGAAGTATCTTCAATGCTTGACTCTTCACATGTTTTAAATTCAGTATGGTGATACCAATAAATGGTCCCTCTCTCTTTTGCAGAAATTCATCCTGGGTGGGAGATTGATATTTGGACCAGATGCTAGGTCACTGCCTCTTACCTTGCTATTGATCATAGTTCCGGTTGTTTTGTTCTGTGTATTTGTAGCAAGGCACCTTCGCCATGAGTTCTCTCCCTACAATGCGGGATATGCTATCATGGTGGTAGCAATTCTTTTCACTATTTATGTAAGTCTTCTCCGATACCCAATCTGATAGTCCTATATATCTCATTGTTGTAAATATTTGATTTCTGATTTTATGTTTGTTTCCTGTTTGCTTACTGCCTAATCGGGTAATCAACAACATTTATCAGCTATTTCATTGTTTGTTTCTTACCCGGCTTAGAAGCTTAAACCCTGTCCTCCTGTTCTGTCACTTGTTGTGTGGCATTCAGGCGTTGTTATTTTTTGCTTTTCTGAATCACGAATTTGGGTTTGATAGGTATTGATCCTCCTCTTCTTCACATCTGCACGAGATCCTGGTATTGTTCCTCGAAATTCGCATCCACCAGAGGAAGACCTACGTTATGAGACAACTGTATCAGCTGATGGAAGACAAACACCGAGTGTTCAAATTCCCAGGACGAAAGAAGTCATTGTTAATGGCGTTTCTGTTAGAGTGAAATACTGTGATACATGCATGCTTTACAGGCCTCCTCGCTGCTCTCATTGCTCCATATGCAACAACTGTGTTGAGCGCTTTGATCATCATTGCCCATGGGTGGGACAATGCATTGGACTGGTAAGCTCAATCAAAAGCATATTGACTTTGAAAAATATAAAGTTCGTAAATTTTTATCTCCCAAAAAAGTGTGAGGTTTCTGTTTCTGTTATCTGAAAGGCCAAGATCTGTTTTATCTGCCGATTGGCCAATCTGTTGTCTGCCATTTTGTCCTGTGATTCTGACTGGGAAAGTTCTGTCCATTGGCAGAGAAACTATAGGTATTTCTTTATGTTTGTTTCTTCGTCAACACTTCTCTGCATCTATATTTTCTCGATGTCGGCGGTATACATCAAGATTCTGATGGATCATCAACAAGCAACTGTGTGGAGGGCAATGAAAGAATCACCTTGGGCTGTTGTGTTGATGATATATTGCTTTATTGCCCTGTGGTTTGTTGGAGGGCTCACAGCGTTTCACTTGTACCTCATAAGTACAAACCAGGTCAGTTGGTCTCTATTGTTTTAAAATTCTGTTTTCTACTTGTTATCCCTGTTATTACCTTCCCGTATATACATATTAATATTGTATGCAAATTGTAAGTCAACTGATAGCAACACCGTGCAAGTTTTTCAGACAACCTATGAGAAACTCCGGTACAGGTCATCACACAGCAGGAGCATTGTCTATAACCGTGGCTGTCCAAACAATTTCCTGGAAGTTTTTTGCTCAAAGGTGAAGCCCTCGAGGAACAACTTTAGAGCCTTCATCGAAGAAGAACCCCCAAGAGTTATTACTCTGCCTAGCACCACCAGGGAATCAGGGGAAGCAGAAGACGAAAATGTGACCCGGCGACAGAAAGTGGAAGACGATCTAGACATTGGAGACGATCTAATGAATCTCTCACGGCGTTGTAATGCAGAAGATGCCAACAACAATCAGCCTCATCACACATTGGACATAGACCATGAGAGAGCAGGCTCGATAAGGACAGAAGCAAGACATGAAAGCTGGGGAAGAAGAAGTGGGAGCTGGGATGTAGCAGCAACAGATGTGAGGGAAAGTCGAAGCTACGCAACAGCAAAGGATGGAAGGGGATAAGGGTTTGTGGGGTTTCTCTTTTAGGACAGAAGTCGGTAGATGTGAATTGGTTTCAGGGATTTGGGGATCAGTTAATGTAATCTTGAGTGTACTATACCAAGAGTAGTAGTTCTTCTATCTTCTTTTCGTTTTCTACAATGTGTATTGTGCTATTTTATTAATATTATGTGGATATTCCATTCTGTATTTGCGTCCATGACATCTACCTTAAACATTGTCATGCTGTCTTTTAGCTCGGCCAAAATCCAATTTATAATCTTCTCTTACATGCAATTAGCAGCACTGCGATTAAAGGAAATATCAAATCTAACAAAATTTGTATTTTATGACTAAAATAAGTTTTTCGTACTATTTAAATCTAAAAACTAATAAATAGTTATTTTTTAAAGTAATCCCTAGGGCATTTACTTGTCTAATTTTGCTCAACACTTATGAGTTATGATCACGAGTCACGACATCCATTTTCTAAACAAAGTAAGACGATACTGGACGTTGTCTTTGACTAAATTTGTACAAACCACGAATTATTTACATTGGCCAAATTTAGAAAACATAAGAAAAAAGTTACTAAAGTTTAACGTTATTTGATACCAGTTATAATATAGCACATTCTAAAGTTATCCAGCCCTAGATGAAACCCTAAGCATACATATATATCCGCCTTGAACCAAAAGCCAAACAACACAAAACTGAATAACAACCGGAAACTTGAGCAACAAAACTTCCGACGCTAAGAGAAATGGCAACGTCCTCTGTTCTGTCCACCTTCGCTGCGGCGGCAATTACGTTGCAACTACTCTTATCTCCTGCTTCAGCTTCCCCTCACATGAAATACATTGACGCCATCTGCGATCGTTCCCATGACCAAGCTTTCTGCGTTAAAACTTTGACTACCAATCCCCCTACAGCTGCTCCCATTGGCCTGGTATGATCTCTATTATTTGTTTGCATTTTCTTATTCCTGCTTGTTTTCAAATCAGCAACACAAATATTTTTATATATGAAAAAGTTGAAATGTTTCATTTTCTTTAGGTTAAATTATTTCACCTAAAACAGAAATTGACGTGTTTAGAATCACACATTGTAAATTAAAAGATACTTAGAGTAACGTATAAGAATTCTGATCTGGTCCACTTATTACCAGTTTATTTTTTAGTTGGAAGCCAAAAAGATTAAGGGTTTGAAACAATACAAACATTAACATCTCTAAACATATGTTGTTTATTGTAAACGAATTGTTTTTTCTTTGACATCTCAATCCTTAATGGGAATGATCATTATCGTAGTTTATGCTAAAAAATGAAATCTTATACAGCTTCCATTGTCGGAGGCTGTGATCAACTTGGCCATATCCCACGCGGAGAAGACAGCGATTTTCGTAGATGAGACTGCGAAGAAAGATCCAACGGTGAAGGTTGCATTTACAGAGTGCCACAAGGCCTACTTGGCCGTGGCAGCTGATCTCAAGAGTGCAAATGTGAAGCTCAAGGCATCCCCCGACACGGCTAACTACGACGTCAGGGCTTCCAGTGACAGCATGAGGCGCGTGAATGAATTGGTTGGGAAAAACACTGACAAGGCTTCAACCACGCTCAAGGAAATGACAGTGCAGATGGAGAAACTACTTGATCTTGCAGCTGGAGCCGCCGATGCCGTTGATGACGACGATGAGAACATGCGCCTTCGCGTCTAATGGATGTTAAACCGAGCGGGTTTCGTTTTTTTTGGTTCATAATACAAATGGAAATAAGTAAATGAATATGTATACATCACATAGAAACTGTGTTATGGTAAATTAGTAATTCAGTTTTTGAAATAATGTGGTTAAGTTTTGCATCTCTTACTAATTTTGTATCTATCTAATTTCTGGAGCAGGAAAATGACTCCGATTTTTTTTTTTTAAAAAGGTATACTTAATTAACCAGACTACCAGAGTAGTAGTGTGCTCGGTGTCAATTGTTAACAAAACAAGACGAGAGCAACGAATTAAGAAGATTTACAAGTGTTGTAGACTTGTAGTTGACTTAAAATTATGCATGGTTAATCGAGCCGTATATATTTGAAGATTCAGAAGAATGTCACATGATGAATATTTTCGATAATAATATCAGGCTTAAGACTTATATAAGATGACAACATGTCTACGTTTTATAATATGAGAAATAAGAAAAAAGGAAAAAATGAATTCTGTTTATAACAAAGATTGCCTTGATGAGGCTCATTGTAAATGTCGCCAAAACATTGAGATAAAATGATATTATAAAAGAATACATTATGTTTTGTTGAAGCATTTCGTGTTTGACATAAATATCTCATGCCCAGACAAAAAAAATCTACATACGTAGTAACTTCAATTGCTATGTAAGTTACAGTATTCGTATATTTAGCATATAATTTCATTTCTTTTTGCCTAAAATTCACCCCACAAATTTGGATGCCATTATTCATTGATTCATTAGCTTTTGATGTGAGTCGGGTCTGTATTTAGCCTTAGTATGGAAAAATATCGTTGGCATAAGTTGATTTTGTGGCTAACGACGGCACAAGGATTCATAGTATCGTGTAATCGTGTTGGTGGAGAAGAAGGTTGCGGTGCAAGACTGCTTTTACTTTGGTCTTTCTACATGTATAATCCAAAATCGTTTTATTATGTGAGTTAGCCATTTATTAAAATAAAGTGTTTCAAAAGCTACACAATAATTAGGAGTTCATTTGACTTTGCTTTCTTCACCGGAATTCGATTCCACTAAGTCGCGTTACCACTCGTAGTAGGAAATTGGTTATGGATCAAACATGTCGATCTATAAATGTCAAAAACAAAAAAAATAACTTGGCTATTATTTTTTTATTGGATCAAGCTGCTATAACTTATGACTAGTTATAAATATTTATCTATACAAGACTAGAATATTTATTTTTATCTATGTATTGTTGAATGAATGAACTTCTGTCTTTTAAAATCATATAGGAGTTATTATTTTTTTGGCAAGTAAACACCTATCAATAAAAAGACATTTCAAATTAAAATGATAAATATGTTTTTAGACAAAATCTCTTATATTTATGTTTATTTCTATGTTTGTAAAATTGAATATTTACATTCTTATTTTAGATAAAAATATCTTCAAAAATGTTAATATAGATATTTACAAAATAATGAATGAACAAAACTAACGAATCAAGAAAACTTTAATATAGAGTTATAATAGACTTATGTGATCAATTTTAAGCTTTCCTTTCATTCATAAACACATTCCTACAGTATATATATGTATGCATGGGGTAACCAAAATATGATATTAGCATAGCAACATTGTTTGTGTATATTCGTGTTTCTCAATCTCAATTTACGACATGAAGTGTAATGACAAAATGGTTGTGATCATGGGTGCCACCGGTTCTGGCAAGTCATCACTCTCTGTTGATCTCGCTTTACATTTTAAAGCCGAGATCATCAACTCTGACAAAATGCAGTTCTACGATGGCTTGAAGATCACCACGAATCAATCGACCATTGAAGATCGACGTGGAGTGCCACATCACCTTCTCGGTGAACTAAACCCGGAGGCTGGAGAAGTCACAGCGGCAGAATTTCGCGTTATGGCGGCTGAAGCCATCTCCGAGATTACTCAACGTAAAAAGCTCCCAATCCTTGCCGGTGGATCCAACTCATACATTCATGCTCTCCTTGCAAAATCTTATGACCCTGAAAACTATCCGTTTTCTGATCACAAGGGCTCAATCTGCTCCGAGTTGAAATATGATTGTTGTTTCATTTGGATAGATGTGGATCAGTCTGTGTTATTCGAGTATCTTTCTTTACGTTTGGATCTTATGATGAAGTCAGGTATGTTCGAGGAGATCGCTGAGTTCCACCGCTCTAAGAAGGCCCCGAAAGAGCCATTGGGGATATGGAAGGCTATAGGAGTGCAAGAGTTTGATGACTACCTCAAAATGTACAAGTGGGACAATGACATGGATAAATGGGACCCTATGAGAAAGGAGGCTTATGAGAAGGCGGTGAGAGCCATCAAAGAAAACACATTTCAGCTCACAAAGGATCAAATCACGAAGATCAACAAGCTGAGAAATGCCGGGTGGGACATAAAGAAGGTGGATGCTACAGCATCGTTTCGAGAGGCAATTAGGGCAGCCAAGGAAGGCGAAGGTGTAGCCGAGATGCAGAGAAAGATATGGAACAAGGAAGTGTTGGAACCGTGTGTGAAGATTGTCAGGAGCCACTTGGACCAACCGATCAACTATTATTATTATTACTTTTATTTACTAAAAAGATTTTTAAGTCTTAACTAGTTTGGACTAATATCACCGCAAAACAAATGTCATAAAAAAATTTCATATTAGCTTTATAAATATTTTAATATAATACATTTTTACTGATATTGATTTCTATTTATAGTTTTAACAAGGACTCATTCCCTCGCGAAATAGTAAACATAATATCGTAGATTAAAAATTTTCATTTATAAATGTGTACGTAAAACATGCATGGTTAAAGATATGTGGATTTTTACGTACAATATGATTTAGAGAAATGTATATCTAGAAATGTATAAATCTATATGGATTATTTTTCAAAGATTATGATACAAAAAAAGTATATAATTTAAGGTCGTAATTTATGAGGTTTTTGAGTTTACTATTGTACATAATGTATAGGTTGAAGACGATTAAAACAATTTCTATCAACAAACAAAAATGGCCGGTGGGATGGTAGAAAAAAATGTGGACGGATTTGTAACTTCTAAATGAGATGAAGAGATTTCTATGTAAAGGTTCTCATCTAATTATTTCCTTGAATCCTTGACATCAATTAAAATAATCCAAAACGGAATAGGATTCTCACTCTTTAAATCATTTGGGTACGCAATGACCTCTCGTGAATTTGATAAGACATCCAGATGTCTCCTGAAGCCTGAAGAGCCTGCAAAATACAAGACATCCGTTACCTTCTTGCTATCAAGAAACATCATATATTTCCCCCATCTGCTAACAGTAGATGGATCCTACAACTTTTGACGCCGTATAGAAAACACAATTCAAGATTGAAACCGGTTTTGTATTCAGTCATACTCAAAGTAGAAATAAGTCTTTAAAACATAGGGGATTCAAGGCGACCATTTCTCATGTCACCGTTGATTTCAGATTTGCTACCAAGAATCTATACATGCGATACATTAATAAAGTATATTTATATGGAGTTATATTTCCAAAACTGTTGTTTTGTGTCTCTCTCATTAATTATAAGTTTATAACAATGCATACCTTCAAATCCTCCATGACATTCGGCTAAGCGTCTTTGAGAACAACTACCACAATCCCATCAGTGTATTCACCCACCAACGAAAGAACCTGTCTCTTGTCCTTGACATCGTTAAGTAGCCTGTGATGGCGGCAAAGCAAAATTGTAAACACGTGAAACTTTTTTTCAAAGAGAAAATGAGAAACATATCTACCTTGAATGAAATGTTTAGTTACCTTGTAAGAGAATCTTGTTCCGTCATAATGCAATATCGGATTCTTCCTCAAACTATCAAAAACAGCCTTATTGGAATGCATATCAACATATATAATCACTCTTCATTTATATGCTCGGGTGTTAAGGCTAGCCTTCTCTACAAGATTGAAGTTAAATAACAAACAAATCAGCTTCATTAAATAAACGATGATTTATAGCTTTCATACGAAGACCAAAAAGAGGGGACACAAACATAAACATCAATGAGAAGATCAATGACATGCTTGATTTGAGTGAGCTCCAACATGAGCTTCTCTAATGCTGTTAATGAGCTGAAGTCGCTTCGTATCGTTTGAAAACTTGATAGCCATCTGAAGAAGATAAAAAAACATAATCCTAAACGTCAATATTTATTGCTTTCAGAAGATCATGGAGACAAAAAAAATAACTTATACAAGGCCGATTCCTTAAAATTAGGGTTCGTAGACTGTGCAATTATCAAAATCTAGGTTTTGCAACCACAATAAATTTCCATTTCTCGAATCTTAGAATGAAATCAACAAAATTTAGAATTCGAGCTTGATTTAATAAAAAAGATCGATTCTCACAATTAGGGTGTGCGGTTTTCAATATATATGATTCCGCAACCTAAAAACGACAATAGATTTTCATTTCTCCAATCTTAGAGCGAAAGAAACTAGGGTTTATCAATCAAATCGAATCGAGACATCCTCGGTTAAACAATTCACAACAAGTCAACAAGTATTAGAAACACGAACAGACGAGAGGAAGATCGACGAGAGGAAAATGCATGGAAGTTTGTTGATTGAAAGGAGAAATTTTGAGATAAGCTTTTTCGTTTTGTTAAGCCCATCAATATTCGGCCCAATAACCCCAAACACACTTTCACACACGTGGCTTATATTATGCAATTAAGCATTTCACCATGTTTTCTACATTTGATATGTTTACATCAAAACGTTACGTTAATTAATTGATGCTTAATTTAATAATTGGGTTGTGTGATTGTGTCGTGCTGTGAAAGAGACAAAAGAGTGAGAAGTTTCAAAGCAAGCTCAACACAAAAGCAAAGCACATTTATATAAGAAGAAAAAAGAGAGGAGAGAGTTAATGTGATAAGCGGTGAGTTTTGGTAAGATAGCGAGAGGAATGTGACAAATGTGAATTCTCTCGTCATTTTCTTCATCAAGATGGAAATCTATCGTCTGACATCCTTCGGAAATCATCATTAGTTTAATTATTTCAATTCCTTCTGTTCACATGATATATAAAATCCGGATTTAACGGTTCGAAGTCTTTTTGAACAAAATCAAAATACGTTTAATGAACTAAGGAAATATTCAGTTAATGTAAAATTTATTTAGAAAAAATAGGTCAAATGAGACCCTTGCAAAACTTGGATATTACAACAGAAAAATGTTCCTTAACTGCGTTTTGTTTTATTCATATGTGTGTTTTGCGTCAGTTCGTATATCATATGCTATTTATGGATATCACACGCGTAATAAGCAAATAAATAACATGTTATTTAAACATTTACCTATTTAAACAACATGTTTTGTTGTTTTTAATTACGAGTGTATTATCCCGCAATGGCATGTTATGCTTAGACACCTATACGACTACAATCGTCCATGGCTTCTCATTGTTGCACATGCTCACCGGTCCCAGATCTTATTTTCTTGCTTTTTTGAACTTTTTCTTCAGTTTTACAGATAATCTTAGATTAGTTCATTTTAACCGCCCTATAAGAGATAACTTACGTAGACTATAGCTGATTCCTAGCTCTAATCCTCCTTATCATTTTATTTGTTTGTCAACAATATGTAACTATCACAAATTACAAGGCTACATATCTTGATCAACGGATCTTTAATAATCATCTAATTAACATAGGTATATGGCAATACTAATATAGGAAAATAACAGAGAGTATACTTTTATATTGTTTACCAATGTTGGTTTAATCACTGTACTTTAAATTTGGATAGTTTGGTTCATCATTCAATTGCATCCTCAGTAAATTTATGGAATTAACTAGTCGAACCAAAGTTAATAAAGATTAATCACAATGTCTCCTAAACTGTCCGAAACGACCAGATACGATTATTAACTAGAAGAAGAAACTGTATGTCCAGGAAAAAATAACATAACTAATAAGCAGAAGTAGTTACAGAAGAGTCATACCAAAAAAAGAAACAATTATGATCCTCTAGTGTTTTAAATCATGTCTCGAGCAAAATTAGGGTTTCTTACCAAGAGAGTTCTTGTTGTTATGCATCCAGATTTTAAGCACTTGTCTCCTAACACCAGTCTCCGCACAGAACTGCTCAACCGCCACGTCATCATGCTTCTGAATTCTCCACCCCAACCTCTCCGCAAAGGCTAACATCTTCTCTTTCTGTTCCGCCGTGAACTTCGTTCTAAACCTCTTCGTGGTCCCGCCGCTGCTGCTAGGATTTGATGTATCCTCCTCGTCCCCCGATGCCGCGGGTGGCCTGTAAGGCGCCGCGGGAGATGTTAGATGAAGATATCCAGGCGGCTGATGCGGCTGCGGCGGGCGGTTGTAGTACGTGGGAACTCTGTGGGCTCTACCGCCGATGCTTTCGGTTTCCTTGCGGTGGAAGTTGCGGTGGCAGCCGCAAGCTGCACACTTAAGAGCGTCGAGCGTTCCATCTTCACCGGAAGGCATAAACTCGCAACAACCGTCCACGGCGTGGCCACCTATGTTAACAGCATGGTTCTTCAAGCACTCTCTATACCTTATCTTCGCTCCAACTCCTTTACTCCTTCCTACTCCTCCACCACCACTAGATGTGGCTCCCTCACCGCTTAGAGAGTCGTAACCGCAGGGGGGATTAACACCTGACATCTCCATATCTTCTTCTTGATCCTCAAAATTCATTCTCCGATCCCTCTTTCTTTATTTCTTAATTCTTGAACATCTCAAGAGACATCCGTACTACAATTAGATTGTTACTTAAAAAACTATAATAGAGAGACCAATAATTCATGAGAGTTAAGAGTATAAATTATGGAGGAAAAAATTATTTAATTTAATCCGAAAGAAAAGATAAAACAGTGAAGATAAGAAAGAGATAGATGATGAGAGTGTGGTCAACAAACCCTGCCGCTTAATAAAAGGGAGTCTCAACTTTTTACGTTTTTTTTTGTTTGTTTTAGAATAATATTCATATATAGATAGTTTCATCCAAAAAGAACACCCATAAGCCATAACCTTTTTAGAGTTTGATGAAAAGTACAGTAAAAAAAGTATGTTCCATTGGAGTATATGATTTACAATAATTAAATGGTGGTTTGAGAGTGATTAATATTAAAAGTGCGTTTAGGGTTTTGTTCAAGGTACTTCTGAGTTCTGACTTTACTGTAAAAAAAAAGATCAAAAGTGGGACTGTGGTGAAAGAAAAAGTGTCTTTGGGAACTTACGGATCACAGCAAATGGCAAGAGCATTGGACGTAGAGATAACGTGTCATGGGTATAAATCCGGCCTTAATTTTGGTTTCTTGTTTGTGTTCATTATCAAACAAATTAGTTTCTTAAATCGGAAATCGGCTCTTTGACAATTGACAGTATAAATATATTATTAATCCGTACTCACAGAATTCTGAACGCAGAAATACCATTCTCGGAACCAATAGTTGTTCACCGTCGGACCGGTAAGTCCACGACTCATATAGTAATTCAGTCCGGCTATACTTAGAAAAGCCTTTTCGATTTCAAAATTTATTACTTAGAAATATGCTGAGCCTAACATGAACCGTTCTAACAGTTCGTGTGACTTGAAATGTAACTAGATTTTTTTATTCGGTATAATTTACTATCTACTGCTCTATATGTATGTTGTACAGTTGTAGTGTTATATGTAGGAATATTCCTGTGAGCCAAAAATCTGTGGACCACCCGGTCTAGACCTGTTTTTTGGTTTGAAAGAAATCATGGTGCAAGTTGCAACAAATTCATTTAAGATCTGAAGTACTATCATTTATCCTTAAAATGGAATTCAAACACGTTTTATGTGAGATATATTTACAACTTATCATTAATTCCAACTCTTAATCATGTTTTCTCTCTTTTTGTGTCTCTATATCTAGTTAGTACAAAACTAGAAAAAAATGTATACAAGTTGAAGTTGTTATGCTTCTTGCTTATGGTGAAGGTTTTGAAACTTATATCTTGGTTATAAACCCTTTTATCTTTTTGTGTGAAGAAATTGTGTCGCTGATGTTTTATGAGCTATGCATCAAACAAAGTGAAAACAACAAACATGGTGTTTTGAGTAAGGATATGAATAGGTTTGGAAACAAATATAACATGCAATTAAGATTCAAGAATGGGTATAATTGGAATTCAAACTCAGATTCTGATCAAGTTGGCCTCAAAATAATTACTAATCTCAAGAAAAAGACTAATTTGTGAATAGGGAAAAAGACAAGTAGAGTTATGTAGACGATCAAGTTGATAGAGAAGGGAGCTAGTAGATTTGTGGAAAAAGACAAAAGACGAACGGCCGTTTGACGATGGAATAGTTCCACAAACAAATATGATGTGGCGTAGTCAGGAGAAAGTTGATGATGAATTTTGCAGATACAATCACGTGAATGGTTTTTGTGTGGTTGTGCACATCCACCATTGTCCTCATCCATATGTATATTGTGGATACATATTAGTTTCTAAAAGCTTTATTTTAATGTTTTAATTTATTTTTTCACATACAAACCATGAAAGTTAAACTTTTAGAGTATGATGAATGAGTGACAAGAGATTATATTTTGAAAACTTTCACAATTTGGTATTTTTGAGAGTTTAGTTGGTGTTTTGGAATTTTTTTTTTTTTTTTTTTTTTTT
>Ga0041059_1002376_pt1 | contig 14109 bp, 8 predicted proteins | sample AraColnosormetaG_FD_56232 | JGI IMG/M metagenome (GOLD analysis project Ga0041059, IMG submission 56232) | Arabidopsis roots microbial communities from North Carolina, USA - Col MF nosort | ecosystem: Host-associated > Plants > Roots > Unclassified | place: USA: North Carolina | collected 2013-09-02
ACATTAATAAATTAAACGTTACGTTTTTTTTTTTTTTTTACAATGACGTGCTTAAGTGCCTAAGCTGACTAATCGCATAGTTGAATTAGTACACTAATTCCGGCACAATATAAAAGGTAAACATTATTCCAATAATTGAATTAGAATCTGAATCTCAACTAACTTAGAATATATTAAAGTCAAATCTGCATATCTAGTGGTTCCATGTACCTCATCATTTATGTCCTCTCGCGATCGAGCCCCCTCATCTATGACTATGCCTACATATTTGCAGTTAAAAAAATAAAATCTACAACTAATACTTTTTCCTTAATTTGCACGAAGTAAAATTCTAAATCATCCTGTATACTAAAACACAGAGTAGCTTAATTATAGACGAAGTAAAATTCAACGCCGAAAATGTATCACTTTTTTAGAAAAAAAAGAAGAGTATTATGTATAATAATAACGTTTTTCTATATAATAGTATATTTCTTATTAGATGTATACTATAGTTAAATATCCATGATTGGTCTCCTCTTACATACGCAAGAAGGACATTAAGGGACAAGTGTTAGTCAACTTTGCCTTTTGGAAGATACTTTAGCCATTGTCACTCTAGTTAATCATAGAGGTTAAGGCTTAAATTTGGCCTTAAGTACACTGGTACAGTTACATATTCTAATCACTTATACAAACTTATTCGTTTTTATTTCTTTTCTCGAATATAAAAAGAAAAACAATAATACTTGGAGATGAAGAACCGGAGAGATCTCCCAACCAAAAACTTACAATTTCATATACTTATCTAGGATGCCTTCAGGTCATCGCATAAACATGTAACCAACAATGATGATGTACTTCTATCAGGTTTTCGATTAACTATGAACATGATGGTGATCACAAACACGATCCCACGATTATGTATAAATGTTGATAATCTAACCGTTGGGTATTGTAGCTGTTTTGATCCTAAGATCGGTTATGAATGTCGATGATGATTTGATGGCCGGATATAAAACTATTATTTTGAAGATATGTTCAACTTCACATGTATTACCATGTATGAAATTATCGGGTGATATTTAAAGACCGAGAACCAAAGATTGATTGAGATCTTCCAACAGAAAATTTAAAATTTCGTATATTTATCGAAGAAGATATGAAGGCTGAAAACGAGATGTTATCGATCTAATATCAAGAAACCTACATATCATCAATTATATATGTTTGAGGAAATCTAAAAGCATATAAATATTTTAAGTTGTGAAAATTAGATGTCGTACAAAACTTAAATGCTAAAGTGAGAAATGCGGAGAAGGGAAACCGGAGATATGATCGTAAATGTCATATTCTTTTCGGAAGTTTATTTAAAAAATTTGGTACCAATTTCCGAATTCATAGCCCCACCACGTAAAAGTATATATGTAGATGCTATTTTTATAAATAACCTACCAAAACGTACAGCCTCACATGGTTTGGTAGAACATTTCTAAATGGTTAAGTTTACACTTGTTTATCTATAATTTTGTTTGATGGTTATTCAATATTGGTTTAAGCGATTGATCATTATTCAACCTTGTTCTTGTATGTAGTAGTTATATATCTTTAATCATCTACATCTTATTTTGAAATTTCCGGAAGTTTACTATTACTATTACTTGAAAAAAAGAAAACATTGTGCACAGACATCTACTCTTTAGTATAATTTTAAATTATGTTCTAGAGAATTTGTTTTGGCTCATTTTAAGTAATGTTTTCAACTATAAATGTATTTAGTATTTTTTGACCAATGATATTTTATGGTATATTTTTTGCTTGGTTAAATTAATTGTAGATAATAATATTTTATGTAAAATAAGTAAATTAAATGAGATTTTTGTGATGTTTTAATATGTGCGCAAATCACTATAAAAATAATTCTAAATCTATTAGAAAGGACCAAATAACCTGTCAAAATATTTAAACTTCCTGTAACAAAAAAGGTTCTTTTCATTTTCTATTTATTTGATACGATGAAATTCAAAACTTTGGACCCATTTTTTAGCCTGTTCTACAAGAATTCAAATTTTCTTGTGGATAATTTATCTAGAACAATATATAATACAGTATAAGTAAAAAAAAATCAGTTTTTTTTAATGTATTCATGAAGTTGACAAAAAAAAAAACGTAAAGTTGCTTACATAATGTATTTCTATAAGATTCTTACATAATGTTTTAGTGTCATTATTTGAGAAAGTCGTTGTTAGCTTAAATAAAAAATCTAATCTACTAATAATACATATTTATTGTAATAAGTTTGCAACGAACATGCATCCAAGTCCACCATATATATATATGTAGATAAAATAGGTAATTTGTTAGCTGACGATTAACTTAAACAATAATTGAATTCAGGTTACTTCCGTTTCAGTGTTTTATATCCTCGTCAATAATATAAAACATATGATTACGCAACTCATTACGTACAAGGTTATATGAATGTGTGCAGTTTTGAATTAAAAACGAAATCGAGCTTAAACTTTAAACTCATTTCTGAATAGATCAACCCAAAAATACTTTAAACGCTATTCAGATATGAACTAGTCAAATCATGTTGGGTTTCCACATACAACAACCGATGGGTGGAAAAACATTTTCAAACTCTAAATAGAGTACTTCGAGAGCTACCGTAACAAAAAAGAGAAAATTTGAATAATTATCATAATCCGACAATGCATAAGAAGTGGTACGAAATAAGGGGTATAATAAAAAGGTAACAATCAAATGGTTCTTGTTTTATGCATGGTGCATATTTAGGATAAAACCAAATAATTATCTTAAAACAAAAGTAACATGTCTATATTATAAGATTGCTTTTGTATAGAAACAAAACCAGTTGCTTGCTCTGGTAGAATCCGGTGCGAATCACTTTTAGAAGTACTCTTCTTCCTCTCTTTATTTTAACTTCTTTATATGTAAGAGTGATGCATTCTTTAAAGTTCTAAATTCTGAAAATATCCATTGGAAAAAGATTTGTTTTTAGATCTCATCTATGTTTATATATACTAGAAACTTTTATACAATAGTGTTCAATATGGATAATAAGAATTCATCAGAAAAAAGAGGATAATAATTAAGAAGAAGGGAAGAACGTCACTGTTCAATATAGTATATTTCTCTCACTGATTATTTTATTAGTTCTTATACAATAATGCAAGTAAATTTATGAAAAAATTAAATATACAACTCAATGACATATATTTAACCAAATTAAATTGCTTAGAATTCATCACATTGACATAGCCAAACTATTTAAAATATCGAACATTACACCTTCGAATAACTCAGAATACGTATCATTGGTTGATGGTTTGGCATCTATTTTAATAACTTTCTTTATTAACTTTTACCTAAATTCTTGTTTTTTTTTATCGGTTCTGCGACTCACGTCTCGATCGATCAACAACCACTCAAAAATATACTTTTACGTACGTTTTGATCTTAAGAAGATTACAATCACTTTAATCCGAATATATGTATGTGTTATGTGTGTGCAACGAGTGAGCATTGAGTCAATTTATGTAATTTTGGTGGACATAGAGAAAAGACGAAACAATAGAATTTGCCTATTATTAGTAATTTAGTATAGGCTCATTGGACGGTTGTTGTTATTTTACTTTTTTCCTCACATGTTACATCTTATCTTTATGTATTCTGTTCTTTTATTTGCACAAAAAAGTATTCTATTCTTTCTTCATTTCCCATTTTTACAATTTGAGTATTTTTGTCCCGTACATTTAGCAACGGATATCTTAATTTCGCCTAAACGCTTGACTAAAATGGAAACGAGTTCTTGGTAACAACTTTCCCGCAAATCCACCACGCTAAATTGTAATATTTACTCACAGTAGAATAGCAAAGTTTACGTTTTAGACCTAAGTCCAATTACAATTTTCATATTTTTGATAAATATTATAATTTTATTTATATTTTCATTGGTAAATCATGAGTATAGAGGGTAAGTAAAATGAGAGAGCGAAATACAAACACAGTGATAAAAAAAGGCTTTCTTATCACATTTACATTGCCTCCGAAAGAAAACAGATTATGATACACTTTACTTACACAAAGTATAATACAATAGTGTTAACAATTTTGTTAGATCTTGAAGTTGAAAACTCTTGTTCTCACAGAAAGAGGGATTCTTACATTATGGCCTTCATTGTCGGCCCAAGTCAAGCTCCCAAAGAGATAATCAGTATTCGCTCTATGAGTCGTGGAGACTTTCACCGTGAACGTAGTCTTGTTAGTGTTGGAACCGAATTCAAGAGTCTCAGGACTAACCTGAAGGTTAATACCTTGAGGCGCTTGGATCACAGCTTTGTAAACCGAACCAACCGGCCCAACATTCGTCACAGTTCTTGTTATTGTGATCTCTTCACTAAGATATGGGATTGTGATGGAAGGCATGTTGACATCAAGCATTGATGGAATTGGGGTAGGGCAAGTGTAGATTTCTCCAAGTAGTTTTGAGATGGATGTGTTGTCATAGCCTGCGGAGCACAAGTAATGAACATATTCATCGTGGCCCATGTCGTAAACAAGTCCTGGGTCCGCTACTTTCACCGGGTTTACAAGGCCGCCTCCATAGTCAAACGGGTCGGCGAGTTTGCGTGGGGAACCCTCGGCTGCGATAGGCTCTCCCGATGGGTCGGTTTGTAACGCTGCAATGGTTAACAGTTATTCCCGGGTGTTTCTTGTGGAGCAAGAAACAAGTTTTTTGCGTGAATAAAACTTATGTATATTTACCGGTTGTGACGAGAGCAGATCGGATCGCTGCAGGAGACCAGTCGGGGCGTTTTTTTCTAAGAAGTGCGACTATTCCTGACACGACAGGTGTAGACATTGATGTTCCTGACATGAAATCGTATCCTCCCCCTGTTGGTACGGCTGCGAGTATACCTGAACCTGGTGCTGCTATATCCGGCTGTACTTAAATTTAAAAAGTAACATTCAGAAAATGCTAAACAATTTGAATGTAAGAGAGAGCAAAAAGTATCCCACCTTGAGAATGACAGGAGATAGTGAATTGGGACCTCTAGAAGAAAATCTAGCGACCTTGGTCGCTAAAGGTCGGCCAACGAACGTCTTGGTCGGACTGATTTTAGCTATTGGTGATCTGCAGAAATCATCCAAGGAAATTTTTTCTATTACATCAAAGGAGTTCATAGTTTGATTTTCGACATAAATGTGAAGAGGATGAGCTTACTTGGTTGTTTGGATGTACAATAAAATGTCCATGCCAAGTTCGTTGTCTACGTAGGCAATAGCGATATCAACGGTGCTTGCATCGATACTATCTGTTGGCTGCGTAGCGATAATGACGCCAACAGCACCTTTTGATTTGGCATAAGCTGCAAAATCGTCTTCAAAATTGGCTCTTTGGAAGAACAACAAGATTTTTCCTGTAGCTTTACCGGCTTCCATATCCTCTCTTGTCACGTCGTCGTAGAAAAGAAGATCAGTGAATCCAACTTCTTCTCCGATGTATAGACCTTCTTGACCCTGAGAATGGGATCCCACAGAAAAAGAAGAGTTAAAACTTAAATGAACGGTCACAGTTTCTTGTGATACAAGCAACCAAATACGTACCAGTAAGGTTATATTGTTTCCAAGAGTGATGGGCGTGAAGTATTCTCTGTCCATGGTCGTAGCCGCGACAGTTATGAGCCACGGAGCAACATTAGAGATGGTTTCTTTTTCAGGACCATCGTTCCCTCCAGCACATACCACGGGAATTCCCTTCATAACAGCGTGGAAAGCAGCAATAGCGAAATCATCTCTATCAACCTCAAAATCTACAGGTACTTCAGATCCGAGCGAGAGCGATAGTACATCGACACCATCACGGATGGCATGATCAATGGCCTTTACAATATCCGGTGTGAAACACTCCTCGTTGTTCCAACACACTTTGTAAGAGGCTATACGGGCCCGCGGGGCACTTCCTCTCGCGGTTCCTTGAGCTAGACTGAGGACATTTGCGTCTGGGACAAAAGAACCCACGGCTGTCGATGCACAGTGGGTTCCGTGTCCAATTTTGTCTAGAGGGGACATAACCTCACCTTTCTCTGCCGCGTTAAACGATCCGTTGTACTTACTCTCAAGACCCTTTGAGTAGTACATAGCTCCAATCAACTTTCTGTTACAGCTCGATGCGTTGAACGCTTCTGCTGAAACACATTTTCCTTTCCAACGTGTTGGGATTGGTCCAAGACCGTTGTCGTTGAATGACTTGGAATCTGGCCATATTCCTGAGTCCAGGATTCCAACAATTGCTTCACTTCCCATATCGGTTTCATGGAGGAGACCGGTTGGAGCAGCTGAAGTGAGTCCCAAGTAATCACTAACCCTTGTTGTTTTCAGTTTCATATTCTTACTTCTCGTTACGCGAACAACATCCGGATGCCCTATTACAAATCCAAAAATAGAAGTTGACTATTAATTAGTGTTTTTGTTCTCTGAGTTTGACCTAATTCTTGTTCAACAAGTCTTGTCATTAAATGTTTCAAATTTACCTGAAAGTTCCCTTGCTTGAGATGATGTGAGTTTCGCTGCAAAGCCTGAGAAACCATGTCTGTAACTATAAATCATAGACTCATGGGAAGCTTTTTTGCTGCATTATCAGTCAAAACATACAAATTTGTAAACCAACTTTTTCCCGCAACATCGATTATCTTAGGAAAGCATTTACCAATGCTCATCATTCATTACCTTCCAAGAAGTGGTCCGAGAATATCATGATGTGATTCAGTTACAATATTAGGATCATCATGTTGCCTCTCACCCAAATGCACCGTGTAAATCTAAATATAACATCATCAAGAAATTAAAATTGCAAAATTTTTCGCAACTCCGCAGAAAAATAATATCAAAATTTGACCATTTATAACGAACCTGGCTTTTCTCATTGGCAGCAGTAATTAAGGCTATCTTGAAGATTAATACTAAACCTATGAACACAACTACAAAATGCTTCTTATTATTTGGTACAATCAGAGAAGACAACTCCATGTTTTGTCTGGGATTTAAGGAGTTGTTGTTGAGGTAGATTCTTGTCCTAGAAGAATCTTCCAAGATTATAAATTTTTAAAATTCTTGAACCTCCTCAACAATGTCCTCTCTGCTTGCATCCCAGAAGCATAATGATTGTGTTCACGTCATCTTGTATTTAAATTGATGAAGGATTTGGTTAAGAATGTTGGGAGTTTTTTTTAGCGTACAACGAAGATAGGACATGACACCAAGCTAATTTTGTTAAATTGGGACTAGTCTGGTTTATGGTTTACAACGAAAACGGATTTGTTTCTTTTTATATAATTATCGGTGTAGAATTAACATGAGTCAAAACTTACAACTGTTTTTCCATTACCTGTCAAAACCATGGTAAGATAAATGAACATGAGCATATTGTTTAGGTTAACATATTAAGATTACATTGTAGTTTGTAATAATATAAACATTCAAAAAAATTGAAAAAATTAACTTGGGGAGTGTTCCCGAAAATTATTCTAATATCGTGTGCTAGTGTTATTGTTGTATCACCCCTCAGATTCAAATTCGCATGTAAGAGTATTGTATATTGCTTACAAAACAAATATTAATCAACAAACTTTGTCTTAAAATGCTTATTCAAAGTCTATAGGTTTGAAGCATTAAAAAGGTATCTATAACAAAGGATAGTTGTTAAACTTGCTATAGGGAAAGAAAAAGAAAACATAAGTATGTCTAAAAAATGTTTCCTGGTTAAGAAAATATCCAAAAATTGAAAATGAGTTGGCTAATTGTTAGCTCCATGACTAGGAATGAGGATTTGAATCATATTCACGCAACGGACAGATTTTGATCTTTGTTTGAATCCGGTGACTCATAACCTCAACGAATCAGTTTTTTTTTGGTTTTGATTTGTTGGTTCATTGCGAAACCTAGTTTTAGGATTGGAGTGAAAATGATTTACCTAAAGCAATTTTTAGGAGTTAGGCTCTAAGTGAAAATAATGGCCTTTGCTTGATGACTTGTCTATACATTGTCTGTTTCCAGGGTTAGGAACTTAGGATTTTCGGAGCTTCTTCTTCTTCTAGGAGACAAGTATTTGAACTTGGACCATTGTTCTAGTAACTTGAGTTATTTTTCAATATTATCCAGGTTTAAAAAACGTGTTTTGGCCTTCTTTGAGCACTATAATTGCTTACTTCTCATAAAAGCATAAGATAACGGTAACAATACGCCCATAGCAGTAAGATGCATCATTTTGGAATTTTGTATGCTTGGGAAAGTACCCTCTTCAGGAAGTATGTTAAAATGTCATGATACAAATCAGAAATCTTATCATTTACATAAAACTATTTTGTTAAAGACCTAGAGTTTCTCTATCATCCTTTATTAAATGTGTTTTTATATCTATTTATAGAAACATTAGGACTAAAATCCAACTAGGACAATCAGATCATTCCATTAAATAACCAAAAAAAAAATCAGATCATTCCATCAAAACGATGTGCAAGGAAGCAAGAAACATTATCTGATGAAAATGAATACACAACAAGTCAGAAATAAGAGAAAATGAGTAATGTACAGATGATGATAAGGAGGACGAAGGTTGCTGTTATAATTATCTTTCAACATTCACTAATTACTGTTAATCCTCTGGCAAACTAATTAGGTGCAATGCCAAAAAAATCCAAATTAAGCTTATGATAAATCAGAATAACTATATATGACATTTCATTTTAAAAAAAAATATTAATTTGTTTATTATATAACCGTCTGTGGTATTTTTAGAATCTAGGTAATTTGTTTACGTTTTCTGATAAGAAGTTAATTAGTTTATAGTTTCATTGTTTGTTATATATGGAACAAAGAAAGACATGTCCAAGCAACTTGTTCTACAATCAGAAAAATGGGCAATTCTTTTCTGATTGCAGATACAAGTTCTCTAGTTATCGGTCTTTTGTTAATCCTGAACGGAGTGTTTATCTCTGCGGCAAAACACTATGGCTTGAACAAGGTATGTTGCGTTTTTCATCTTTGAGTAGTATTGAGGCTATAACTGGCATACATATGAAGTATGTTTTCTTTTTTCGATAATCGGCTCCAGATTCACATTGTACACTTGGGAGCAAAGCAACACGATACCCCTGAGCTGGTTACTAAGTCACATTACCAAATTCTTGAACCACTTCTTGGAAGGTACATATATTACAATGTTGATGCTATTGAAATATTGAGAATCCTTATGAGAGTATATGTGTTTTCTTCTTTTATATTTTGTGACATAGCAAAGAAGCAGCCAAGAATTCTTTAGTATACAATTACAAGCATGGCTTTTCCGGCTTTGCAGCAAAACTTACCGCCTCTCAAGCAAAGAATCTTTCAGGTACTTCAGTTTTCATTCTGTCCAATTAAACTCGTAAGACATTATGAAATCATGGTCTGATTTGTTTCGTAACAGCGCATCCCGAGGTTCTTCGTGTTGTACCAAGTCGAGTAATGAGGTTGAAAACAACAAGAACATTTGATTACTTGGGACTTTTGCCTACTTCTCCAAAAAGTCTTCTACATAAAACCAAGATGGGAAGTGAAGCTATTATTGGGGTCATAGACTCAGGGATATGGCCAGAGTCACAGTCATTCAATGACACAGGTCTAGGACCGATCCCGAAGCGTTGGAAGGGAAAATGTTTGTCTGGAAATGGATTTGACGCCAAAAAACATTGCAACAAAAAACTTATAGGGGCCGAGTACTTGACCGTAGGTCTTATGGAAATGACGGATGGGATATATGACTATCCTTCACTAGGTGAGTCTATGTCCCCTAGAGATCATGTAGGCCATGGGACACACGTGGCTGCAATTGCTGCTGGTTCTTTTGTGGCTAATGCAAACTATAAAGGACTAGCTGGAGGAACCGCTAGAGGCGCGGCTCCTCATGCACGTATAGCTATGTACAAGGTATGTTGGAGGGAAGTTGGATGTATAACAGCTGATCTACTCAAAGCAATTGATCATAGTATACGCGATGGTGTTGATGTTATATCCATTTCAATTGGTACTGACGCGCCAGCAAGTTTTGATATTGATCAAAGTGACATTGGTTTTGGTTCATTCCACGCCGTGATGAAAGGCATTCCCGTTGTTGCTTCTGCTGGAAACGAAGGACCTAACGCTCAAACCGTCGATAATGTTGCTCCATGGATCATAACCGTCGCCGCTACATCCCTAGACCGTTCTTTCCCGATACCGATAACTCTTGGAAACAATCTAACTATTCTCGTATGATCGAACCTTTTTGATTCTTTTTTTTTTATGATTAAGCAAGAAGTGCCAGAAATGTGATTCGATGTTCTTTCTGATTATTTTCAGGGTGAAGGTTTAAACACATTCCCAGAAGTTGGATTTACTAATCTTATATTATCAGATGAAATGTTGAGCAGATCTATCGAACAGGGGAAAACTCAAGGGACCATTGTCCTTGCGTTTACGGCAAACGATGAGATGATAAGAAAGGCGAATAGCATAACCAATGCTGGATGTGCTGGTATAATCTATGCACAATCTGTGATTGATCCTACGGTTTGTAGTAGCGTTGATGTTCCTTGCGCCGTGGTAGATTATGAATATGGAACCGACATCTTATACTACATGCAGACCACAGTGTAACAAATCTTCACCAACTTTGTTTAGTTATCATAACTTTCTTGTTTTTTGTTTTTTCCTAACACATGAGAACATTTTGATTTCGCAGAGTGCCTAAAGCAAAACTAAGCCCTTCCAAGACACTCATTGGCCGACCTATTGCTTCTAGAGTGCCTCGTTTCTCTTGTAGAGGACCTAATTCAGTTTCACCAGCAATTCTTAAGGTTTGTTTAGTATTTATTATTATTTTCCTATTTTTTTTTATTTTTTTTTTTTAACACATTGATCCAAGTGTTAATGAAATTTGGGACTTTGTTGTGTAATAATACAGCCAGACATAGCAGCACCGGGTGTTAATGTTCTTTCTGCAGTATCTGGTGTGTATAAGTTCATGTCGGGAACATCAATGGCGACTCCTGCTGTGTCGGGAATCGTTGGATTACTAAGACAAACACACCCTCACTGGTCTCCAGCTGCAATCCGATCCGCTCTTGTCACAACAGGTTCTTGCTTTTATTAATTATGGAACAATTTGTTATGGTTTTGATTAGGGCTTGGTTCTTAATCAAATATACTGTATCTTTTATTTTTCAAAATTAAGTTCCGAAGTTTTATCCTCTCTTTTCGGTTTAAATTTGGTTTTTGTTTTGGTTCTTCAATTAGAGAAAAAGTATAACCATTCTAACCAACTGTACTAAGACTCTCAATTCATTTTTGTCCTTTAAATGGAGCTTTATGGTTCGGTTTATTCAGATTAAGTTGAAAAAATAAAATAAAAGGCTCTAAACATCTTTACTTACTGTATGTTTCCTTTATTTGAATTGAAGCATGGAAGACCGATCCATCTGGAGAGCCAATATTTTCAGAGGGATCAACACGTAAACTTGCTGACCCATTTGACTATGGAGGTGGTTTGATCAACCCAGAGAAAGTAACACACCCGGGCCTCATCTACGACATGGGTATCGATGACTATCTTCATTACCTTTGTTCTGCCGAATACGATGATGATTCCATTTCAAAACTACTTGGTAAAACTTACAATTGCACTTCGCCAAAGCCATCGATGCTCGACTTCAACTTGCCTTCCATTACAATCCCAAGTCTCACTGGAGAGGTCACTGTGACAAGAACCGTGAGAAATGTTGGACCGGCCCGTTCAGTCTACAGACCAGTGATTGAGTCTCCTCTTGGTATCGAGCTTGATGTGAAACCGAAGACTCTTGTGTTTGGTTCCAACATAACAAAGATTACTTTTAGTGTGAGAGTGAAATCGAGTCATAGAGTTAACACTGATTTTTATTTTGGGAGCTTGTGTTGGACCGATGGAGTTCATAATGTCACTATTCCTGTTTCCGTGAGAACAAAGTTCATGAGGAACTATGTTTGATCATTGTTCACGTGTAATATTAGTTTTTTTTTTTTTAATTTGGTAATGAAACTCATTTTTTATCTTTAAGATTTATCGTTGGATAAAATCAGATAATTTGGTTTCCACATATATCAAAACGTTTCAAGCTTTTGATTTGTGTGCAAAAGCTAGTTTCCATTTAAGAGATCAATGGATTACAAGACTTGAAATTTAGCAAACTCAAAGTTGTACAGAATAGCTAAAACATTTGAAAACGTATCATAAGGATATATAGGATAATCCGACGGCAACACGATGAGATCTCGGAGACAAAATTTGTGAGACAAATTGTGACATGCGAGCCAAAAGTAAGTTAGAACCACATCCACGAGCGCATAGTGAAGTGAGAGATTGCCACTGTCGAAAGACATTTTGAAGTTATAGATGAATCCAAAACCCTGAAATGTTTTCGGCATTGAAGTTGTGAAACCGACTAATTTCCCTAACCGTCTTACTATACTTTGTGTAGAGTGTCTTGTGCCGGAGAAACTTTAGAGAATCGGCGGAGACACACACTAAAGTTGATGAGTTTGAATGTTTGATCTCTCAATAGAACAACAATTTGACCTAAGTGATACAAGAATCAAACAATGTTACACAACATCGTATGACATATTCTTAATCTTTATGTCGTCTAAGTTAATGTTTTGGTGAGGTAATATCTAACTTACAAAATTTTATGTAATTCTATTTCTCTTGGGGATTAATCCCCATCCATAAACCTTAACATACGTTTTCCTAAATTCTACAAGAAATAAATTACGGAACCAAACAAAATAAAATAATAGAAAAGAAAAACAATTAAGGACTGATTTTAAGTTTCAATTTTCAAAATAGGTACTTTTCGTGTAAAGATCTTGGTAACTCCGACTATGCATAAGATTTGGAGAAAAAATGTTTATAGGTCTATTTGTAGATTTTTTCTTACATGGATTCTATGTTTTAACATATTCACAAAAAAAAAAAATGAGTTGTATAAGTTTTTGTTGTTACAACTTTTGATTCATATCTTACTTTGTTTTGTTGAAATGTCAAATTTATTGCTTAACAACAGAAATAAGTTCATATAGAAATGGGGAAAATGAATTGAATGAAATTAATAACTTTCAATCTGAACCGTTGAATTATTCAATCCCTAGATGTCTTGAAGCTACCCTCAAAGTTATGTGATGACATGAACTCGCGATCTCTCTTTGACTCCATGATCCAAATCGCGTCTAAAACAAAGAACATCACGAAAAAACAGATAACTCTTAGCATATTAACTCAAATCAAAATCCAAAAAGTGCTACATCTAGGTCTAAGTCTTACCTACAACTCCATAAAATTTCTTTACCAAAAAATGAAAAAAAGAAAAAATCAGCTTGTACATATTTAAACATAATTTAAAGAATTATTTATATTTATTTATTGAAAAATCTTATAAATATCATTTTAACAAAAACATTCTATTACCCATCCTTGTTTCTTTTAAACATCAAAACGATGGTGTTTCTTACGACTAAAAGACGGATGGCCCAATTGTGAGCGGTACAAGAATTTTTCTAGGGTGTACTTCAAATGGGAGCCACCGGCTTACCAGAGTTTGGTTGGGTTTTTGGATTTTGTTCTTTTGGTCTTTTACAGACGCACGAGAGAGAATCTCAGACTTTAAACAGAAGCAAAGAAAAGTGGACGAAGTGGCCCTTTCCGACAAAAACGTTTCGCGTCCGGTCCTCTCTTCTACTCATTCCAAGTGTCGATTGGCCAGTAGTCCAGCATGAGCTACTTAATTTTGTTTTGCCAACGAGCTAACTTTATTAGAACTACATAATGCAGCACTTTGACTTAAAAATTTAGTATTAATGATTATAAAATATCATACTGAGAACTTTGCAACTTTTGTTTATTGGAAAAAGGATTGTAATCTTGCTAATGGAGTATTATTTTCTCCTCTATCTAGCTGATGTAGAAATTAGATCACTTTTCTATAACTAAATAATTAATGGATTTTCAACAGAGATTCTCAACATGAGTAAACTATTTTTTTTTTTTTTATGAAT
>Ga0041059_1002377_pt1 | contig 14105 bp, 8 predicted proteins | sample AraColnosormetaG_FD_56232 | JGI IMG/M metagenome (GOLD analysis project Ga0041059, IMG submission 56232) | Arabidopsis roots microbial communities from North Carolina, USA - Col MF nosort | ecosystem: Host-associated > Plants > Roots > Unclassified | place: USA: North Carolina | collected 2013-09-02
TATAGATTAACTAGGTCTAAACTTATCGTGTATATAAAGGCATTGCCTCTTGCCGTAATCAATAAGAATCTTCTTTTCACAACCTCGATTGATTCTTGACATGGTATCAGAGCACAATACCTAACTACTAAAAGGTTTTTGTGATCGATTCTGTGATCTCTCCTTCCGCTATAAGAGATCGCTTTCTTATTCCTTCTAACTTCTCTACTTAATACTTGCATCAAACTCTCCGTTCATCATGAGTACTGAATTGGCTCTCGCTAGCTCCACCACACCAGCTAGGACTGAAACAAGGCGTACAATCTCGCCATATGATCTCACATCCGGTGATAATCCCGGAACTCTCATCTCCAAACCGTTGCTTCGTGGACCCAACTACGACGAATGGGCCACAAATCTTCGTTTGGCGTTNAAAGCTAGAAAGAAATTTGGGTTTGCTGATGGATCTATTCCACAACCAGTTGAGACAGATCCCGATTTCGAAGATTGGACTGCCAACAATGCTCTTGTGGTTTCATGGATGAAGCTCACCATCGATGAAACTGTTTCCACATCTATGTCTCATCTCGACGATTCTCATGAGCTCTGGACACACATTCAGAAACGCTTTGGTGTCAAGAATGGACAACNTGTTCAGCGACTCAAAACAGAGTTAGCAACCTGTCGTCAAAAAGGAGTGGCCATTGAAACTTACTACGGCNGTCTCTCTCAACTGTGGNGTAGCTTGGCGGATTACCAACAAGCTAAAACCATGGACGACGTCAGAAAAGAACGTGAAGAAGACAAATTGCATCAGTTTCTTATGGGACTTGATGAATCTGTGTACGGAGCTGTCAAGTCGGCTCTTCTCTCTCGAGTGCCACTACCTTCTCTCGAGGAAGCTTACAATGCTTTGACACAAGACGAAGAATCCAAATCCTTGAGTCGCTTACATAACGAGAGGGTTGACGGTGTTAGCTTCGCGGTCCAAACTACTTCACGACCTCGAGATTCTTCAGAAAACAGAGTCTGTAGTAATTGTGGCCGTGTTGGTCATCTCGCCGAACAATGTTTCAAATTAATCGGGTATCCTCCTTGGCTCGAAGAAAAATTGCGTCTTAAAAACACTGCATCTTCTTCACGTGGTGGTTTAAGTTCGTTCAAAGGAAAACAGAGTCATGGTCGTGGATCTTCTATTAATCATGTCGCTTCTTCTGGAATGGCTGCCAATGTTGTTACGAATTCATCGCTCACTTCTCCATTGACATCAGATGATCGCATAGGACTTAGTGGGCTGAATGATTCACAATGGAAAATTTTACAAACGATTCTTGAGGAACGGAAATCTACCTNAAATGATCATCAGTCTGGTAAGTATTTTCTTGAATCTTGGATAATTGATTCTGGAGCCACAAATCATATGACTGGTTCTCTTGCATTTCTCCGTAATGTTTGTGATATGCCTCCTGTTTTGATTAAACTTCCTGATGGACGTTTTACAACCGCTACAAAACAAGGCAGTGTTCAGTTAGGCTCTTCTTTAGATCTTCAAGATGTTCTGTTTGTTGATGGTCTTCACTGCCATCTCATCTCCGTTTCACAACTGACTAGAACACGTCGCTGCATTTTTCAGATCACTGACAAAGTTTGCATTGTCCAGGACCGCACCACTCTGATGCTGATTGGAGCAGGTAGAGAGCTGAATGGCTTATATTTTTTCCGAGGAGTGGAAACAGCAGCTGCGGTGACTAGTAAGGCTTTGCCGTCTTCACAGTTATGGCACCAACGTTTAGGACATCCATCCTCGAAGGCTTTGCATTTGTTACCTTTTTCTGATGTTACTAGTAGTACTTTTGATTCAAAGACTTGCGAAATCTGTATTCAAGCTAAACANACTAGAGATCCTTTTCCTTTGAGCAGTAATAAGACGAGTTTTGCTTTTGAATTAGTGCATTGTGATCTCTGGGGTCNGTATAGAACCACTTCAATATGCGGCTCTCGTTATTTTCTTACTCTAGTTGATGATTATTCTCGAGCAGTATGGTTATACCTCTTACCATCGAAACAAGAAGCTCCAAAGCATCTCAAAAACTTCATCGCTCTAGTAGAACGACAATACACTACCAACATCAAGATNATCCGAAGTGATAATGGTTCTGAGTTTATTTGTCTCTCGGATTTCTTTGCACAAAAAGGAATCATACATGAAACTTCTTGTGTAGGTACTCCTCAACAAAATGGTCGCGTTGAACGCAAACACCGCCATATCCTTAATGTTGCTCGTGCTCTCCGATTTCAGTCTGGTTTACCTATTGAGTTTTGGAGTTATTGTGCTCTTACTGCAGCATATCTCATTAACAGAACTCCAACTCCATTACTTAAGGGAAAGACACCATTTGAGCTCATATATAATCGTCCTCCACCACTGCAGCATATTCGCATTTTTGGATGTATTTGTTATGTTCATAATCTGAAGCATGGAGGAGATAAATTTGCCAGTCGTAGCNATAAATCCATTTTTCTTGGTTATCCATTTGCAAAGAAAGGATGGAGGGTCTATAATATAGAAACTGGTGTGGTTTCAGTTTCACGTGATGTAGTTTTCCGTGAAACAGAGTTTCATTTCCCTATCTCTGTTATGGATTCGTCACCATCACTTGATCCGGTTCTCGTTGATTCATCTGAATTAGAAGAAATCTCTATGACTCCTCCGGTCACTCCGTCTTCTCCGGCTACTCCATCTTCTCCGGTCACTCCGTCTTCTCCGGTTACTCCGTCTTCTCCGGTTAGTCCGTCTTCTCCGGTTACTCCGTCTTCTCCGGTCACTCCTNTATCTTCAACTACAACCTCAGCTGCGATAGACACCATTGAGGATATTACCACTGATCTTGAGGATTCAACCTCTATGGATTTTTTTCCTGATGATGAAGATGAGTTTTCTCCCACTGCTACAGAATCTCCTGCTTCATCGTCATCTCCTGTACACCCTCCAGCAGTTCAACTAGAGCTTCTCGGTAAAGGTCATCGTCCAAAGAGACCTCCTGTTAAACTTGCTGACTACGTCACGACTCTTCTTCATCAACCATTCCCTTCCGCGACTCCGTATCCTTTGGACAACTACATCTCTAGTTCACGTTTCTCAGATAATTATCAAGCATATATTCTCGCTATTACATCTGGAAATGAGCCTCGAAACTATAACGAAGCTATGCTTGATGATCATTGGAAGGGTGCGGTTTCANATGAAATTGGTTCGCTTGAAAATCTTGGTACTTGGACAGTCGAAGACTTGCCTCCAGGGAAGAAAGCTCTTGGTTGTAAATGGGTGTTTCGTCTAAAATACAAATCTGACGGCACACTTGAACGACACAAAGCACGTTTGGTTGTTCTTGGTAACAATCAAACCGAAGGTCTTGATTACACAGAAACTTTTGCTCCGGTTGCGAAAATGGTCACAGTCCGCGCTTTTCTTCAGCAAGTTGTTTCACTTGACTGGGAGGTTCATCAAATGGATGTTCACAACGCGTTTCTCCATGGTGATCTTGACGAAGAGGTATACATGCAATTTCCTCCGNGATTTCGTACTGGTGACAAGACAAAAGTATGTCGTTTACGCAAATCTTTGTATGGTCTCAAACAAGCTCCTCGTTGTTGGTTCGCAAAGCTCACATCGGCATTGAAGAACTACGGTTTTATTCAAGATATTTCAGATTACTCTTTGTTTATCTTTCACAAAAACGGAGTTCGACTTCATGTTTTAGTATACGTGGACGATTTGATCATCACGGGTACTACTATTGCTGTGATTACAGAGTTTAAACATTACTTAAGCTCTTGTTTCTATATGAAGGATCTTGGAATTTTGCGGTACTTCTTGGGAATTGAGGTTGCTCGGAGTCCTGAAGGTATCTACTTATGCCAACGAAAGTACGCACTTGACATTATCACAGAAACGGGTCTCCTTGGTGTTAAACCGGCTTCTTTTCCATTGGANCAAAATCATAAGCTTGCTTTTGCCACTGGTGAAACAATAGANGACCCACTTCGATACCGTCGTCTAGTTGGGCGCATTATTTATCTTGCGACTACGAGGCCTGAATTATCATATGTTATTCATATTCTCTCACAGTTCATGCATAATCCTAAACCGGCTCATTGGGAAGCTGCTCTTCGCGTCGTCAGATATCTAAAGTCTAGTCCTGGTCAAGGTATTCTCCTACGTGCTAATACACCTTTGGTTCTCTCTGCCTGGTGCGATTCAGACTTTGGAGCATGTCCTCATTCAGATCGATCTCTCACCGGTTGGTTTATTCAGTTGGGTGGCTCTCCTTTATCTTGGAAGACACAGAAACAAAATGTTNTTTCCCGCTCTTCTGCCNAAGCTGAATACAGGGCTATGGCAGAAACAGTGAGTGAAATCATATGGATCCGTGAATTACTTCCCGCTCTCGGTATTCCGTGTACTGCTCCTACCACACTCCATTCAGATAGTTTATCAGCCATAAGTCTTGCTGCTAATCCTGTCTATCATGCTCGCACTAAACATGTGCGTCGAGACGTCCATTTCATTCGCGATGAGCTCGTCAATGGCACTATCGCTACTAAGCACGTCTCAACCACTTCTCAGCTAGCGGACATTCTCACTAAAGCCTTAGGACGAAAAGAGTTTGCAGACTTTCTTGCCAAGCTTGGTATCTGCAATCTCCATATACCAGCTTGAGGAGGGGTGTTGGGCTGTGTGGCCTTAGCCCATTTATATTGTATAAATTAACTAGGTCTAAACTTATCGTGTATATAAAGGCATTGCCTCTTGCCGTAATCAATAAGAATCTTCTTTTCACAACCTCGATTGATTCTTGACAATATATATAACTAGGAGGAGGCGTAAAAGGAGAAAACAGGTAATTTTTTGCTCTTGTACCTTTGATATTTTTACTGAAAGTGAAGCTTATGGTGATTACACTTGTGGTCTACAGGAGCAGAACATTGAGAGTGGGTCGAGTATTGGAAACGCTTCAAGATGTTCTTGGAACCATATGGGACTTCTTGCATTGTGATGCCTAATAAAGAACCATATGATGATGTTGTTCGTATTGTTGGGTTTCTCTTTTACTTTCTGTTGTCTCTTTTGTAGAATAAATAATGTTTTGGGTAATGAATGATTTAACTTGCTTGTGACCAAAAAAATAAAATAAAAATGTTGTTTTGTTACGAGTCATTTCGATTGCAGATACAATGTAACAGTCTTCACACATTGAACAAAACAAAACCTAAGTTAAACAAATAACTGTTTCTTTAAGTCTTTAACCATGAATCTGGCCTTTATTAGTAAATAGTAATAGTGGTTATTGTAACATGAGCAACATACGTCATACTAGCCAACCAATGTCTCTCTTCTTAAACTCATCGAACTAAAGAGAGGTCAAATCCTCATACTTACTCGGCCTCGATGTGAATTCACGTTATAATAAGAAACAAGGAAAACACAAACTAATCATTTTCTTAGTCCTAGGTGTTCGGTTTTAAAATTTAGTATCATTCAAGTATTTTGAAATCTTCATTTTGGTTTGGATCCGGTTCTTTTGTTTTTAAAATTTAGTATCAATTTGGTTATTTTTCCTTGGATATTTTGATTATTTTTGATTATTTTCGGATATTTTTTTGTTATTTTTGAGTATTTTACTTTTTCTATTTTTATTTTAAAATTTTTGATTTTTTGATCAATAAATAATTAATATTTTGGGTATTTTTGGTTACCAAAAATATTTCAGTTCGGTACCAATTATAATTTTTTTTTGTTATATAATAATATAGTATACATCCAATTATTTTTAAATTTTTGATTTTGTTCGATTCTTTTTGCTTCGGTTCCAATTCAGTAGCTTCGATTCAGTTTAATTGCCTAGACCTACATTTTCTATTAGAACTGACACAAAAACAAAATTGGCGTCGCTTATAAGGTCTACAATATATGGTTGGCCTCTGGCCCAATAGTAAGCCCATATATTAACCGACGTCGGTTTATAGCCCCGATAAACACAAACAATATAGATAAGATAGTTTCTTCTACTTCAAAAAATGGATGCTTTCAGAAATTTCCAGAAATTACGGGTCCAATTGAGAAAAACGCGTATCGTCGTCTTCTTCATCAAAAGCGAACAATTTCGAAAACAAACCTAACGAACAAAAATCAAATCTTCTCTCTGTTAAAATCTCACCGACTAGAGAAAAGCTTTGTTTTTTCCAATTAAAGTTACATTTTTTGTTTGAACAAATCACTTTCTGTGATCTACATTTGTGTGGTCGTGAAATCAATGACGGAACCAGAAAGATTAGGAGGAATCTCCCTGAGTTTTCCGGTGAATGAAGAAGATACGGTAACGACAACATCACCAAAGACTCTTCCACGGAGGCTCCGTCGTCGTCTTCTCGAACCGAAGAGTCCTGTCTCCGCCGCAGAGATCGATTCCAAACTCAGAGAAGCTGATCTCCGTCGTCAGGTAAAATCTTAAAGTTTGAAACTTTGGGTTAAAACAGAACCGAATTTGAAAAAAAGATGAATTTTTGCAGCAATATTATGAATCACTATCGAGTAAGGCACGACCTAAGATGAGAAGTCCGAGATCAGGAAGTATAGAGGAGCTTAGTCAGAGACTTGAATCAAAGCTTAATGCTGCTGAACAAAAGAGGTAAGAAGAAAAGAAAGAGATTAGTTTTGTGTAATAAGGAGGAATTTGTGAAGAGGATTTAATCAAAGTTGTTGATAGGTTAAGTATTTTGGAGAAGGAGCTGGCTCGTTTGGCTAAGATGGATGAAGCTAGACAAGCTGCGAAGAATGGACTTGAGCAACGAGTTGAGAAAGAGCGTGATGAGTTAGAGAGTAAGGTTGAAGAAAGGGTTTTGAAGGCTGAGAAGAATAGGATGCTTTTGTTTAAAGCTATGGCTCAACGAAGAGCGGCGAAGAGGCAGCGTGCTGCGCAGAGTTTGATGAAGAAAGCTATTCAGGAGACGAGGTATAAGGAGAGTGTGCGTGCTGCGATTTATCAGAAGAGAGCAGCTGCAGAGAGTAAGCGGATGGGGATTTTGGAAGCGGAAAGGAGAAGAGCGAATGCGAGATTGACTCGGGTGTTTGGTGCTGCTAGTTCTGTGCGGAGTCAAAAGGAAGCTGAGAGAAGGAAAATGAAGGACCGTTTAGAAGAGCGGCTTCAAAGGGTATGCCAAAACATTCAAGCCTTTTTCCTTAAAGACCATATTGAAATTGGCTATAAGTATGATTATTGTCGTGGCATTTTTGTTAGGCAAAGAAGCTGAAAGCGCAATATATGAGGCGAAGGAGAGGTATGGATAGTTGTTCATCTTCAAGATCAGAAACAATGCGAAAGAACCAAGTGCATCTTGTTAGGATGTTAGTAAGGTAGGTGTATTGCCCTAGAACATTTTGTATGATGTTTAACTGTCTTACGTCGATGGTCTGATTGTCTTTTTAAATCTCAGATGCTGGAGGAGATTTGCTAAATACAAGAAATCTACTTTTGTCTTGGCTAGAGCATATCATGAGTTGGGGATCAATGAAAAATCCATTGAGTCAGTACCATTTGAGCAGTTTGCCATTCAAATGAACTCAGTTTCTGTAATTCAAACGGTCAAAGCATTGCTTGATCGCTTGGAGATCCGACTCACTCTATCTAAGGCATCCAATGTGGAGAACATTAATCATCTTCTTAAGCACATCTTTCCGCCTGTTCGAAGAGGGAAATCACCCAGTCCCATGAGTAAAGGCGAGCAAAATTCACCCAATTCCAAGATGGGATATCAAAAACTTAAAAAGATTGCGAGATATCCAGCTAGAATTTTTCTTTGTGCCTACATGATCAAGCAACATCCCGGTGCAATTTTTAGAGGAAGAGGTGAACATGAGATTGCGCTTGTGGAATCTGCAACTTGTCTTATTCGGGAGTTTGAACTGCTGGTGAAAGTTATATTGGAAGGACCAGAATCTACCCTCCCGGGCAATGTATCTTTCGTAGCTCAACGTCCAAAAAAATTCAGATCTCAGCTAGAAGCATTTGATAAAGCTTGGTGCTCTTACCTTGAGGGTTTTGTAGTCTGGAAAATTAATGATGCTAAGCTTCTAGAAAAAGATTTAGCCAGAACTCAAGAGTCTGAGCTGTCTGAGGTATCAAAACATACTTCCTCTCCCAAAATAATAGACAGTGGCTTGAATCAGAAGACGGTATACCCAATTTCCTCTCTTTTTCGTTTATCTTTATTGATTCTGTGTACACGAGCCTAAAGTTAGCTTATTATGCTGCACAAATATCTTAATAGCAGACCATGGAATATCAGGGGCTTGATAGGGAGAATGACTTATCTTTATTTTCAGGTAAAGGCATCTTCTCCAACTAATCGGGCTTTATTCTCTGAAACTGATGGAGCACGAGAATCAAAAGCACCTGCAGATTCGCATCTTCCATCTTCATCTTCACCTTCACCGGGCTCATCGAATTTGTCACCCTCTTTGAACTCTGGTAATCTTTTCAATCTGGATAACCTTTTAAGCTCACAGATAATCTGGCAAGTCTTCAATCTAATGAGTTTTATCTAGCAGGGAGCGAGGCCATTTCTACTCCAAACGTGGTAGCTAATAGCTTTGATGCAGCGTTGGCTAGTGAGAACGAAGTAATTGTAAATGAAATTGTCCATGACAATAGCAGTAGTTTTGCTGATAGCCTCGACCCTAACACTGGGGATACAAGCAACCTTCAGGTACATAAATATAAGCTAGTTAAGGCTGTGACTGATGCATTTTGACTTCACTATTCTGATTCATTAAGTTGGAACTATAATATTTTCGACTTTACTCATATTTCTTCACTTCTGTGATATCCAGGTGAGGGTTAAGGAGACAATGGAAAAGGCTTTCTGGGATGGTGTCATGGAATCCATGAAACAGTCGCAGCCAGACTTCAGCTGGGTTATTAAACTCATGAAAGAAGTCAGGGATGAACTCTGTGAGATATCTCCCAAAGACTGGAGACAAGAGATTGTTCAAACTATCGATACGGATGTGCTGTCACAGGTGCTTGTTACTACAGTCTTGTCTTTAATTATTGGTACAACAGATACGTTATGTACTTAATGTCTCTTTCTTTTCTTGGCATGATTCAGTTACTGGCTTCTGGTAATGTCGACATGGGTTATCTTGGAAATATTCTTGAGTTTTCCCTTGGCATTTTGCTGAAACTCTCTGCTCCAGCTAATGAAGAGGAAATCAGGGTTACTCACCATAAACTAATGACAGAACTTGGAGAGATAGTTCCAACTGATGGCCATTCGAATTCGTCATATGCAGTCTTAATGGTTAAGGGGCTACGCTTTGTTTTGCAGCAGATTCAGGTATGCACATTTTTTCCTTTTCGTACTTTGTGGACATAATAATTTTGATCGTTTTGAGCTTTCTAAAATGAACTATGAAATAGAAGAAACTTGTAGATGGTTATATTTCTATAATTTTACTGAATAGAGAAGAGGACAGGGTTTCTCTAGTAGCTACCAACTTACAAACATAATTTGTCCACTATCTCCACAAGCATTACTGTAATAAACTTCTCCTCTCATGTGATACACTTTGTTAACTACCACAACTAATTTATTTTTCACCCTCTGAACAAATGAAATCCAAACCTAGGGACTAAATCTGGTACTGGTAGTGCCTTTTAACGTCATACGTCCTTTTACTTGCAGATTCTAAAGAAGGAAATCAGCAAATCTCGTTTGAAACTCTTGGAGCCACTTCTTAAGGGACCTGCTGGTCTGGAATATCTGAAGAAGTCATTTTCCAGTCGGCATGGTTCCCCAGACCAAGCGTCTTCCTCGCTACCATTGACAAAACGTTGGCTTTTAAGTGTTCGAGGAGAAGCAGAGAGGGAGTGGAAAGAACACAAAGATGCTCTTTCTGCTGTCATAAATAACCACTCTGGATCATCAGGCCTCCCTTCGACCACCATGCGAACTGGTGGCAATGTCTCCTCTGTTTCAAAAGTCAATACCCCTTCATCTCCATTTCCAGGTTTGGTGTCCATCTATCAATTTTAGCTATCTTTTTGGGATTATTTTTGTAAGAACTTAGTTTAGCGAACACAAACCAACTGGTAAAATTCACCTGTAGAAACCGAACATGTTCCCAAAAATATTTCATACGATAAGTTAGTGAATGGTAGCCATCATGGTGAATGCACCTTTGTCATTTGTTAATTTAGGTGATCATAGTTGCATGCTGGTTATTTTCTGTTGCAGGAATCGAACTGTCAGAGTGCAAGGGAGAAACTGTGGATCTTCTTGTTCGCATTGGCCTGTTAAAAATGGTGAGCGAAATCGGTGGTCTTACTTTAGAAACTGTCCCTGAAACATTTCAACTTAACCTATCTAGGCTGAGAGATGTTCAATCCCAAATCCAGAAAATCACTCTTGTCTCCATCAGGTCAGTAGTGACAAAACTTACCTCTTGAACCCTGTCTCACTCAAAATGGTGATTATATAATTCTCATATTAACCGTTCTGTTTCTTTCTTCTTCAAGTGTTTTGATCCTCCAGCAAACACTAGTAAGCGAAAACTCATCCTCGATTGACATGGAGGCTATTACACGGACTTGCATAAACCGTCTTTACGAGATGCTAGACGCAAAACCTGATGCAGGTCTTTCAGAAATCATGGAAACACTCTCCGAGCTTCTTGATTCTAACGATGCAGAGACAAAGAAACAAGTAATCGCAAACATGCTTGTGAAAAGCTTACAAGCAGGAGACGCAGTGTTCACACATGTATCACAGACCATATACCTAGCCATTAGAGCCGCGGTTTTGGCCGGAAACAACACGAAGAGAAAGCAGTTGGTGGAAACAATGCTAAGAAAGATCGGAGCAGCTTCTCTCTCGGACAAGGTCATAGAGGTTTCAGACATTCTTGTTCTTGTGGCAACAGTGTCACGTTCTGTTCATGGATTGTGGTATGAAGAATTGCTAAAGAAACCGAATTAAGAGACTATGTGGACCAATGGACCAGTGTGGGTTTGTTTATGGTTGGTTGGGTCCAGATTAAGTGTTTGTAGATAAGAGTCAGAACAACACACCACGTTTGTATTTATAACTATTAGCTGTGATGCATCTGTAATACACTGTACCTACAAGAATTCCAGTTTTCTCTATTGTGATTGATTCTAATTAAACCAAGTCTGATTTCAATTAAACCCGGTTCAATCATTTTGGGGCCAACATCATTTAATTTTGGTTCCAGTGACAAACCAAGTGATATGTTGGGGAAATGTGTCCCCTACAGACAATTACTGACTAAAGAACTAAAAGTAAAAGATGTTTTTTTTTTTGTCGTACAGTAAAAGATTTTTAATACTATTTGATTATTTGAAACTTACTGAAGATAAAAAGTTAAAGAAACCATATAAAGAAAAGAAAACAGTTCAGCTTTGTGACAAATATTATTTAAATTTAATTCATACATCTAAACTTTTTTTTTGTGTGCTACAAAACTTTTTTTTTATAGATTTTGGTAGCAAACAAATACTTCCTTTTAAAAGTTCTAATTGCAATTTATTGTTGTCAAATTTGGTTATGCATTAATTTAGTTGTTCATATATCTCCTTCCGCTTTAGTTTGTTGTATTTAATGATTTTTTTTTGGTATGATTGTTGTATCTAATGGCTAATGTCTATACTAAAATATCTTACAATCTTAAATTATAAGATAACTAAGTATATTTGGTCTATTCTGTTTAGTAATAAACATTTTAGGGATCCTTGTGTAAATAGTTCTCCTAATTCATTTGGCAACAAAGTGCCCTATGCAATGTATTTAGATTCTAAATTTGTGTATTATTTGTGAGGTATAATTTAAAAATAATATATGTACCTAAGTATATTTGATGACCAATAGAAATACTATTTTTAAAGTCTAAGTTCTTTATGGATTTTCAATTGTAAAATGAATAAAGAATGAAAAAGTATTTTTCATACTTTATTATATTAATTATATATTATTCTATATATATATATATTTATTTACTTTTGCTCCAGATAAAATACTTTACTAGATCCTTCACTGATATCAACAACTAATATTATTTTTGAATTTTTTTTATGTGTGCTTATTTTGATGTTATTTTAGGATATTTCTCTTCAAGTTTCTATTTACCACCTAAAAATGCGTCTCTTTTATTATTTTTGATGTTGTCATAGTTATTTCAGAACAGTCCAGACTTAAATGTTTATGTGATAATTATTTTCTTGAACTTTGACTAAACTTTTTTAAGTATGGAAATAGTCAAATAGATAGAGAAAAACGTATTACGCATTAATGTAGCACTAGGAAAAGGAAAACAAACAAGAAAAAAATCTATGAATTAAGTTAATTGCTATAATTTTAACAAGGTGAGAAGGTGCAAATCGTAGTAATCAATGTAGTCAAACCCAAAAATTTTAACATTCATTCACTTTCTTTTTATTTTTATTTCTTCTTAGATGTATACCTATATATATATATAAACACACACTACATAACAATAAAGCAAAGAAAATAGCTTTTCATTTATCATCTCTAATTTACAAAACATTAGTAGCTTTCTTTTGTTGTGATATACATTGATCATGGCTAAGATATCATGTTCTTATTTACTCATACTTATGCTTGCTTTGTCAGGTAATTTCATGTTTTCCACTTTCAAACATCTAAGCATGTACAAATATATAGTTTCAGGTCATAACATATGGGATTTTACCTTTTCAGTTTTTTCAGTTGTTGAGAAGGCTAAGGGAGATAAGCGTTGTAGTATAATCATTGATCTTTCTCCATGTTACCCTATTGAATGTCGTCTATCATGCATTACCGAGCGCAATGGAGATGGAGAATGTGTTGTATCCAAAGTTGGTAGTACTCCTAATTGTTTGTGTACTTATGATTGTTAACGAGACAAATTTTTAAGTATTAATATATTCTAGTTAATAAAATAATTTCCTTAATCTATATGAATAAATTTTTTGGAAGTTCTTCCACCTTGTTATAATTGAATAATTTAAATTGAAAACATTCAGAAGATTTCAGTCACCTTACTGTTATTTAAAACAAAGATCATGGTCTGGTCGAGTGTAAAAATAATTAACGGAAGTTTTTAAATATATATAGTTACGCTTTAAATTTGAAGTAATCATTACGCTGATAAAAAACATTATATATTTTTAAAATTAATAATGGGTTTGGATAGTAACCATTTTAATAGCAATACAATTTTGTACAGTTTTGACAATTACCAATTATAATTTTTTTATCAAAAGTGTTATAAAAAGTTTTACTCTCAGCTTTTTTGTACAACTTTTTTTAACAGTTTTGCTATTCGGATAAAACTAACAACTAAAAAAACTTGTACAGCTTTTGGTTATCAATCAGACCAATAAAATTATATTAATCTGTATGAATAAAACATAAAAGACCCCCATCATTTTTATAGTGCTTATGATGAATAGATTAAAAACAAATGTGGAATATTTCGACTATTTTTTTATTTATTTCTATCGTCTTTTTTTTTTGCATCATCATTCGTAAAGTTTTTGGATGCTTTTAACTTTTTACAACAATATAATGTACGTACACAAATGATTTTAAACATTTTACAAGATAACCTAATGTATACAATGGACGAATCTATACACGATCGGTCCAAACATATATGATGCCTAAAGTCCAACAAAAATTTATCGTCCTTTTAAAATTAAAATATAAAATAATTAAAAAATTAGACAGTTTGACAACCGGTCCAAACATATATGATGCCTAAAGTCTAAAAAAATTTATCGTCCTTTTAAAATTAAAATATAAAATTGTAAGAAAATTCAGTTTGAATATCAAACTCGTGACCTTTTATAACTAATTAGATGAGTATCTGCACTACGTGCGGGGTTATATATTATTATTTACAAATTATTTTATATAATGTCTGTTTATATAAAGTAAAGTTGAATCCATCGGTTTTGAAACATAAATATAATTTGTAATTGTTTTTGAAAAGTCCAACTATATTAGTTCATCTGAAAAACGAATGTGTTTGAGTTGTTTTTATTGTT
>Ga0041059_1002378_pt1 | contig 14104 bp, 8 predicted proteins | sample AraColnosormetaG_FD_56232 | JGI IMG/M metagenome (GOLD analysis project Ga0041059, IMG submission 56232) | Arabidopsis roots microbial communities from North Carolina, USA - Col MF nosort | ecosystem: Host-associated > Plants > Roots > Unclassified | place: USA: North Carolina | collected 2013-09-02
AAAAAAAAAAAAAAAAAATTATCTTTCTTTCTTCTAAGATTTTACGGTGATAAAAATGTGACAATAATCTGAATTTTGATGTCTCTTTGTCATACTTATACAGACGTTTTGAAACAATCGAAACTTTAATTCACCCAATATTTTGAATGGTTTTAGTTTTGATAAGTTTTAAATGATTCTGATTATTGTAGGTAAATATAGGAAAGTGGTTATGACTTGATTTTTGTCCTTTTTAACTTAGTCTACACAATCACAATCATAATCTATTTTGAATTTTTGATTAAGGAAAAGCTACACCAAGAGATCCCATTTAACTCTAACATAAGTGAATAATTCTGTTTTTGTCCCTTGAACACATGATTTGATAGCATTTACTTGATGATCTGAGACTATATAGGACAAAAAAGTTATCATATGTAACAGAAACAGATCATAGGATCACATTTACATAAACCCACACTAAATGAAACCACATGTGGCTCATCAAACTCCGGCGTTCTTCCCACCTCTTCTGCTAATCTCTTCGCACAACCGACATGGCAATGTATCGAGACTCACCGCACGGGTTTTCCCGTAGTTCCCCATTAGTCCACACCGCCTCCACGCATGGTACTCTGAGTAAGCCACAGGATCATCACCGAGCCGCTTCACGTACGCAGCCAACTCCTGCATCGAGCCGAATTTGCTACCATCGATCACGGAATGCGGAGGGACAAAGTCTTGCACGTTAGAGGCCCCAAAATAGATTGGAACAGAACCAGAGTCGAGCGCATAGAAAAGCTTCTCGGTCACGTATGACTCAACAGCTGTGTTTTCGATTGCAAGGACGAATTTGTAGTGTGACATAGCGCAGTGGAGGTGATCGTACCATTTTGCTTCAGCGTTGTGCTCAGCGACACATTCTGGATACATAGAGAGAGCTGAGTCCAAGCCACCAACATTGTTAAGACACTTACCAAAGGAGTGGTGGGGAATCAAATCGAGTAGGCTCTTTGCTAGACGATCTCTGTGAGGGAGGCATCTTGAGGAAGACCAATACACCAGAACATCCTGTGCAATGTTTAACAATCGAATTAAAAAACGATGAAATGAAAGAAGAACAGTATGGAATGGGTGTATAAAACGTTACTTACATTGTTTTTATGTGGAGAGATGTGATAGTTTCTGTTATTATGAAAGAGCGAACCGGCGTAAGTTGTTTGGACATCGTCTTTCGCATGGTAGCTGATGAATATATCTTCACGGCCTGAGCGTTTTCTTCCGGCCTCTAGCTCCATGTACACACGGAGCGGATCTCCAACACGTCTCTAAGGAAACAAACCAAGAAACTCAGCATCAATGGGATCCAATTATTGAAAGAAAACTATAGTGAAGCAGGCACTGAAGGGAAAATAAGAACATAGGAGATTTTAGTTTGCCTTTATTATCCATATCTATGTCCAACTTTCAAAAATGAATTGACTAAGAACAAGAATAGCAGTACACAAAGATTCTTCTGGTTTACAATAAGCTCACGTAGACAATTAAACTCTGAAATTTTCCACTTTACAAACCAAAATTCTTGAACCATATAGACAACAATGAAAAAGTATCTTTTAGTGAGTCATAGAACTAAAAGATCTGCTAGAGTGAAGAATACATCACAAGATCACATCCAATTTGGGGTAAGAAAAAACAGACAGTGTGATCTAATCTGTCCCAATCATCCAAATCTATAACTACTTTCCAAAACGCAAACTTTGACAAGATTAGCAACAAGCAATTTTATTACCTGTAGTGGAGGAGTTGTTGTCTCGAACAACAAAGCATCAGGTGAATCAGCCAAAACCGATGATTTAGTCCACAAACAAGTCATCCCACAACGACAAGAATACAAATTTTCCAAATTATCCGGAATCCAAGTCCACCCTTTAACCAATACCTTAACATGCTTCATCTTAAGCTTACCACAACCAAATTCTTGTAAAGAACCCGAACTAACATTACCCAAAATCGCATCTTTATGATTCTCCCTAAACCGAGCACAACCCACTTCAAAGTCCCATTTTTTATAAGCTACAAGAACATCACTGAATGGATCCGATGTTGAATCAGACAATTTCGGTTCCGGGTCTATTGAATGCTCCATCGAAGTTGAAGCAGATGGGAATTCTAAAATGCCTGTGAAAGAGAGGATCAAGAGAGTAAAGAACATCATTAGTAGAGCGGCCATTGCGTTGAGGTATCTCATTGGCATGGTGTGATTGATTCCTTAAACCACCGGAGATCCTCAACGACGCCGGAGGAGAATAGACCGGCCAACGGTGGGATGGAGTTTTCTTCATTCACTTTAGCCCAAATCAGTTTATGTTACTGGACCTTAATTAGGCCTACTGGGCCTATTTACTAGATAGGATCGTATCAATGCAAACGGATAGAGATAAGAGTGATCAGATAGTAATAACAAGGAAAGAGACGTGTATATACATAAGCTCATATTTCTTTGTACAAAGGAACCGAGTTTGTGTAATTGTCGAAGTGTTAAAATCTCTCTAACCTAAATCCGATGATGTTTCATCTCAACCAAAAGACTATAAAAGCATCGTTACACACACACACACCACACACAAACGCCAGAAGTACGTTTCGTAGTAAAACTCAAATGCAAAAGAAATAATCTTATATGACCTGAACCAAGAGTGGTTGGTTCTGTAGACTTTCTAACAGTCTGGAAGCGAGTTTGCAGAGGCGTATGGAGAGAAAGTTCCAGCTGATTCACTGTAACGCAGTGGATTCAACGGATAATTCGATGATCCAGCCATTGCAGGTGATGCATTGCTCGGGCTAGGTCTATACGGTGACATGTACCTCGTGTTGAAAGGGGAGATAGTTGGGTAACCTAGTGACTGTGGAGAAGCCATATGGGAAATGTATGATCTCTGTGATGGTGATGGAGATGGAGAAGCTGCTTGTTGTCTGAGATCCACTGAGCTTCGACTTACGCTTATTGGAGGTGATCGACGGTTAGAGGAAGACTGGAATGATTGTCTAATATAGGATGAGCTTGCGTATGCGGGAGAGAAAGAGATTGAAGTTGGTAATGAGCCCAAGGAAGGACCAATCAATAGTGCAGATGATCTGACTGAAGAGTGCAGAGAGGAAGAAGTGAAAGACGATGCAGCAGATGAGAGCAATGGCGTGCTCTCTGAAGCTGGAGGCTCTCCCGTGCTCGTTCTTGCATCTCGTTTGCACACCGGACAGAAAGTTCTCCAAGAGGTTAACCATGAGTCAACACACGCAGCATGAAACTCTGAAAACATACACACAAAAACAGAATCAGAAATTGTTAGTTAGTTCTAAGTTCTAACAAATGTGCCCTGAGTTACAGGATTTTGTATACAATGTACTCACTGTGACAGCAAGGTAAGAGCCTGAGCTTGTCTCCAACAGTGTAGTCTTCAAGGCAAATAGCACAAGTGAATGCAGTAGTGTTATCTTCATGAAACGAACTGAATATAAGACTCGGCATTGCTTTCACCAAGCGGCGGCTCATACCGTGAAACTCACGCACTCGAGAGGACCGAGATGTCCGCCTTCTTATTCGATGCCTACGCACAAAGAAACAAGTAGCGAGAACAGCCGACATTGCAAGCAGCGAGATAAACGAAACCGCCATAATAGACCACGCCGAGTTCTCAAAACTTGGGATCAACCAAACTTTCGTATCGGGGAAACCCGCATACTCCTTTAAAACTTCTCCCGTTTCTTTCGTAACAAAGACCGCATGAATCCTTATACCTCCAGAGTTACCTGCCACTGCAAATCTCAAAACTTTCAGCAAAATGTAGAAACAACAGAATCACAAGATCAAGACATAAATTTTCATACTTGCTATCAATGTTCCACGGTCTTCATTGTCATAGATAATAGCAGCTTTGAAACCAGCTCTCTGAGCTTTTCTAACTTTCTCTTCAAAACTACAGCCTCCTCTAACAATCAACACAAAAGGAGAAGTTTCATTGGAGCTCTGTTCTGGTTTATTCATAAGATTTTGACAAGCGTCAAGAGGCTCAGCCACATAAACCACTCCAATTTCACCTGTACCCTTCACTGACGGAGCTGTTGCAAGAAACAGATTAAAAATCTCTTCTTTTTTATGCGTTGACCCCAATTACAGATTCAATTCATCAAAAATCTGAAATGAAAACAGAGTGATAAGGAAGAGACTCACCGAAGTTAGCTTCGATGTCATCAAAAGAGAGAGTGATGTTATTCCTCATCAAAATAACTTTGCTTGAAGCTAAACAAGAAACAGTACAAACATATAAAAGTAGGACCAAAGCACGATTCATCGTCGTCGTTCCTACCGTGCTTCTTCTTCAAACAAATCGAAAAAAGTTTCAATCTTTTTTTTTTTGGTAATCTGGAAAATTTCGCGATAAGGGTTTTTTCAGGAAATTGACACGTCAGCTTCCATTTAAATCACAAATTCTAAACCATATCGGGAAACAAAATAAACCCGAAAGAGAGAGAGATTCAGATCGTTGAAATACGAAATTTGGGATCTTTTTTCTGGAGATTTTTAGGGTTCTTGAGGAGAAGAGATAGAGAGAGAGAATAAAGAGATGAGATTTGAAAGCTAATTGCTAAAATTGTCTTATGTAAGTAATATCTGGAATTCTCTGATTCGAGTTTTGTTAGGTTATTTGTATTATTCGCATCCATCGGGATAAAGGATGAAACTTTCAAAATATATGTAAAAAAGACAGATACACGTAGTAAGTGAGTCATGGTGACTGGTGAGATTGACTTCAGAGCTCATGGTTTTGTTTTGTGGATCCATTTGTTGGTTTAACAATTTTTGTTTTATCTCTAAATTCTAAAGATAAATCTGCCTAAAACAATTCTAAGAATTTTTTTTACAGCTCAATATTTGTTTTACTTACTGATTTTTTTACCGGTTTTGAAGATGTTTAGGTTTGATCATACATGAGTCATGACCCACGAGTTGATATATGATTACACGGACAAAAGGTGTTATCTTTGTTTCTTCTCGAATAAACAGTCAACAAAAGATGTGGAAACTTGTATACTTGTATTAAAAAAATATATATATTATGATTTGGAACTAATCTTCTAGATAACTTGTATCTGTTCGTAAACTCTTGGAGACAACGGAACATGATGGTCCCTTCCGTTATATCAAAAAATAATAATTATCTGCTTAAATAATATTGCTATCCAAAACCATAATAATACACACATAATTAGCTGTTACTCCCGGTTTTGATAGTAGTATTAATTCACTTTTTCTTTCTTAAACCTTGTAAGATTTACACCAAAAAAAAAACTTGCAATATTCATGGAAAAAAAAACCATGGCAAAATTAACGGATAAATGGGCCTATTTTTAATTTCGTCTATTATTAGAGTCGGCCTTAAATAAGCCCATTAAATACTAAGACATTAAAACCCCATGGCCCATTTAAAAACAAATAAAACAAGAACAGTTTTTCTAATTTGACCCATGTAATTCGAAATTAACTCGATTACCAACAGGGAAGTTGAGTATCCGTGCAGACGGTGGGCTGGCTTGTATCTTATTTGTCGAAAATCAGAATCAACGAGATGCGGTTTTCTATAACTTCTTCCGTGATCTGATCGGTATAAATCTCTTAGATTATGGTTTTTGGTTCGACACTCTTGGGATGGGGTTATAGTTATACACTCTAAATACAAATGTTTGTATATCTTTGACATGTGTTATTACTTGTTAGCTTCACTTTGGGTTTGATCACATTCACATGGTTCACGCACGATCTTTTATATCATTATGGTATTGAATCTTGATGTTTACGTTTGTGACACTTAAGGCTTAAAAGAAGAAAGAAAAGACAAAGCATTAATTATATCCATTTATCTTGCAGCATCTCAATATTGTATTCATTCCGTTTCAAACTTTTATTACTGTGATAATGGATTCAAGTCATGTTGATACAATTTTTGTAAAACATATAATTTGATGAAATGAACCGACCTAGCTTCTTCATGATTACTATCAACTATGCAGACACTCCCTCGTAAATGTATGGAATTCAAGATTACTAAACATTATTAAATAACCACCGGCTTAGGTTATGTTGTAGAAAATACTCCAAGTGCAAGAATGATATCATCAGCTTTGTCGCTCAAGAAACTTGATTTAATTTTGCAGATTTGATGCCTTCACATCAAAATGGACTCTGATTCGTATGCTTGATCCATATATATAGTACAATTTCTATAGTATATTGCTTTCCATGTGCTAAAGAGAGGACATGATGGTTGATGATGATAACGGTCTCTTTGGTCTCAAGCTACATCTCAATCACACTTAGAGCGGTCCATCTTGTCTCATCCAATTTTCATTTATTATGTATAATATATATGCCCATACACATGCGAATGCGAATGCTGAATATTTACATATATAAGTTAGTACGTAAAAATAGTCACTACTGAGTTGAAGTCACTTCAAAATCTGATATAATATACTAAATAAACCGAGATAGCTATCACTTTTGTGATGATTTTCCATCAGTTTTTATGGATACCAAATGTGCTCATGATACATTTAGGGGTCTATTGTTTTAACTATATGGCGTTATAATATTCAGACATAAGTCAATAATGTAAAAGCAAACACGCGAATACATTAGCAGACAAATGACAATGATGAAAGTAATGTTCATATTAAATTATGTCTAACAATGTTATTAGAGAATTGGTCATCATTAATATTCCACGTTTCTTTAGGTTCTTTTCGCTCCCCACTAAATTCCTCTCGGTGCTCCTGCTCCTGCTCCAACTCCAAACTTAGTTCCAACGAAAACAGAAACCTGAAGAATAAATTCTTAGCAAATTTAACTCTCTCTTTTTTTCATTATATTTTTTTGTTTCAAATTCATTTTTTTGTATAAATACCCCATTATCGTAGGTATTTCTTTTGTATTTATTTAAATGTTTCCATTGCAAAAAAAAAACGAAACAAAATGGAATTTTAGATTTATTAGCGTAAAAATAATCGATAACTGGCAATTGTAAGGTGGGGGTGTTTGCGAGTTGACTACGAACCTTGCAATAGAGAGCAATATGATTGATACAAATACGGATTAAAATACAAAAAGAAGATGAAATGGAACAATCTTGTGGCAAATACTATATTATTTTCCAATACATTGCAAACTGATATCACAAGTCTTAAGTAAACCAAGACAGCAACAGGTACAAACCTCTGGGAATAAGTTCCCAGCCTGATTTTTTGACATATGTTTGAATTGCGTGATACATTTATCTTAAACCGAAACAATATATTATATTATTAATTTGTACGCTAAACCAAACAACTTGATTATTAAAAAAATCATAATCTATCTTAATTAAGCATGATCAAGACATGTTAACTACAGCGTGGGACATAAATGTGAACAAGCTATTCAAATATTACATCATGTGAGTTGCGTAACATTCGGATGTAGAAACAGTATTTGAGTACGAAATTATGAATTGTCATTGATATTTGACTATTGACTTCAATTTTTCACTCCATAGTGCAGATAGTAATATGTTGCACCTATGTACTACATGCTATTTATTTCTACCGGGTCCCTGAAATTTAATCACATAAACTTATGACCACAAAAAATATAGTTAACAGCACAAACCCAATTCACACATGTGTAAAAAAGAAACCTATAATAGTTCGATTTTAAATATGCCACCAGAACATGTGAAGAAGTATTACATTGTTCAAATTTTCATCTTGTATTCATACATATGTATGATTGTATTTTAAAACTTATCATTTATTTGCAATACGATTGTATTTTATTAGAATTTTTTGAAATACTTGATCCACTTTTTAAAAATAATGAAAGTTAAAATCAAATAATTGATTGGTAGTTTGGTGGTACGAATGTGATATTGGTTTTCCACGGAAGTCATTTTGATATCACAAATATGGGAAAGTGGGGTCTATCTCACCCCCAAACAAGACGAGACAATGTCTTTATTAACAATAAATAAAGATAGATACTCCATCTAATTAAGAAGAAATTTTGTTTATATTTAATCTGAAACGTATAAAATACTTGGTGTTTGATCAAAAAAAAAAAAATACTTGCTGCAAAGACATGCATGGTGGCTCAACAACTTTGTTATTTTTATTGCCTTATGCTAACAACAATAATGAAAGATCTATTTCTTTAGAGACTTCCAAAACTCTATGAAAACACTAAATATACACAGCTCAAGTCCCTAGGCATGCTAAGATAACATCATTTTCCAGGCATGCTAAGAGAACATCATTTTCAAGATGGTAAAAAAAAAACAAAATCATATGTCAGTACAAGCTCGTGTCCTTGTTTAAAATCCTATAACAAGTTAATCAATGTTACATAGTTTGTATTTATCTGCAGATATAGCTTAGCTTGCTGTCACATGGAATGGAATTGGAAACTAGCTAGAGATCACAGAATGACAGAATCTTTCACACTTGGTTCCACCAAATTTAAATAATTGAACACAAATATAATATAATTAAAGTTTATAAACAATTATCACACACAAATAATGTAAGTGAATATGCTATATCATGGATTTATGGTTACAACTTCTACAAGTAAACAACGTCTCGGAATTATACTACATTCATGTCACGATCTAAAGAGAGAAAAATAAAAACACAAACTCATAAACCCATAATATATCACATTCAGAGAAAATTATACAGAATTTAACCCACAAAAAAAGACAAAAATATGTAGTAAATCACCAAATACGAACAAATCAACAGCGACGACGTGGAAGAAGATTATCGTACGAAGCAGCTTTTCTTGCTCTTGGAAGATAAACAATGGACTCTGTTACTGCACAAGTTCTCCGACAAGAACCGTAGAGATTTACTAACCCAAACCTGTCTCCGATGCTGTTCTTTGACAACACCTTGCTTGAACCACCGGAGTTTCCTCGAAACCTTCGATCTACGTCTTCAACACCGTCGACGTCATCATCGTTGTCACTGTTTGTTCCTTCGTCTTTGGAACATTCCAACAACGCAGCCGCGAAGGGATCTTTTCCGGTCACGGGGAAGCTGTTCTTCTTACTGGAATTGTTAGGTTTAGGTTTTTTTCCGGTGGCCGGAAAGGAAATATTCCGGTGAGGAGGGAGGGGTAGCAATAGATTTGAAGATTCATTGTTTCGACGGTTGTTGAGTCTATGAGAGTAGTCTTTAGGTTTTCCGGGAAGTTGTTCCCATGAAAAAGGGACACCGAGTAGACGGAGAGGAGTCGCCGGAGAATTCAGAGGAGAGTCGCCGGGAAAGACAAGGGAGCTAGAGGAGCAGGAGGAAAAAGATGAGAAGGAAGAAGAAGAAGATAATGATCTCCGGGATGAAATGGATGACTTCGCCGGAAAGTTGATCGGATCGGATCTTTTGGATACATTTCGAGTTCTTAAAGAATCCATGAGGAAGAAGAAGAAGAAAAAGAAAGAGATAATGTGATCCAGAGAAAAACTCTCTATTTTTGGCCTTTATTGGTTTGGTCTCCTCTGCGACTTGTTTTTAAGCTGTGGAGAATGAGGATAAAACTGTCCGAATAATTTTGGTTTTCTCTTGTTTATTCAACTAATTGTAATTACTATAGTGACAAAAAGACTAAACATAATTATCACATCTAAGTATTATTATTTTGTTTCTAGTCATGTATAACTATTTTGAAACGATTTATTTATACGCTTAAAGTCTAAAGTTTTATATGAATGTGGGTTAAGAACTTTTAGGTAGGTGAAGATAATACGCACAGAAACTTAAACAGAAGATTAGTTTTTGGTAGATGTGGTTGTATTAGTGGATAAAGAGAAACGTCTTGTTTAATTTGTTGAAAATTCTGAAAATGCAAGTAAAGATGAATTTAAGAGTGAGAATGGCGACCCCATGGGATTGATGGGCTTAGACGTTAGAGATGAAAACGACATAGACATTGTGTGAAGCCACTAGGGACATGATCTTTTTAAGTTCTATCCAGACTCAAGAGGATACTATTAAATTTTAAAAATTATGCGGGGTACATGAGTCATTAAGAACAAAAACAACAAATTGTTATAGATTGATTGACAAATCTACATGCGAGTAATTCACCACGGCATACAAATGTAAGAAGGCGGTAGAATTTGACAATAGTTAGCTACAAAGAAAAGAAACTATACGAGCTTTTTTGGTCTTTTTAAGCACTTCCTAGTCTCTACAATTTTGTTTTTGTTTTTTTTATTGACCTGTCTTCAAGCTTTTTCATTTGATAACACTTTTCACAACTATCAATTCAAAATGGTTTAAATTGAGTGACATTATAATCGAAGGTCCATATAAATACACAAATTACATGTGAAAGCAAATCATTGCACACTTGTCAAAACCGGTTTTAAATAACGCAGGTTGTGTACTTTGTGTCATCAAATATTTTTAACGTACCCTAACATAACAAAACAAATTAACAAACCTTACCCTTTTTTGTCGCACCTTACCTATCTTTAAAATCTAAGTTTTGTGAAGAATATTTACGTAGAGACAAATATGTATATTTACAATTATAAATAAGACTCATAATATTCTTGAGCCGCCTCTGACTATGACTAGATAGAAAAAACTACAACAGCAACATAAAAAATTAATAATATGACATTGCCCATTCGTATAGAGCGTTAGGTCGCTGGTCTGGTCACATTCAAAAGAAGAAGAAAACAAAGAGATTTCTTTGCTAATGGCACATGACATAAAACATATCATCATTTCATGGGCCATAAGGCCCCTAACTACTGGCCTCGTGAAATTTGGATCGTTAAAATATGGTCTCGATGAGTTATTTGTTTTGTTTTGTTTTGTTTTCTGCCTATTTGTAACTTTTGTCCGTTGTATGTTTTAATTTGTAGTTATGATCCACAAATACAAAGTTTTGTTTTTTAAGACTTTATATGTACGATATCAAATACATATACCCAAAAGAATTACGACATTAATTCACAGTAAAGTTTACAAAGATGTAGTACGAATAATAGATGTAGTATAAGGTTGACGAATCCTTTGGGCTAAATGGGTGTACTGAGAACTACTGGTGGGCTTAAATCGAGCTAACATCTTTATATACCACATTATCTTTATTTCTTTAAGCTCCGTAGCCCATTCTTTCTCTAAACTCACTTTTCTCTAGTGTGTTCGTTACTATAATTTTTTGTCGAGAGATTCATTGTACATTTTTATATACTTTTTGGTTGTGGATGTCAATTTTTTAATTATAGTCCAATAAAATTTCAAGAAAATTAATTACCGGAGTTGAACAAACTCAAATTGACAACTACTTCAAAATTAATTGCTATTAGTTATAGCGTTTAACTTTTTCTTTATAAATTGAAAATGATTAGTTGTAGTAGCTAAGAAAAAATGTGTAGGAGTACAGACCGTAGACGAATACTTAAATTCAGTGAATAGAGAGTCCTAAATTTAGGAAAAGGACTAAAACAGACTAACAAAGAAACCGTATTGAAAGGGAAAAAAAAGGAATTGAAAACTAATTTATATTGCCGTGACGTAATTGTCATACTCATATAATAAAGTGTACTCAAAAGAAAATGGAAGAAGGGAATGCTTGCTTACTTCGTTCGTCATGGCCATAAGTAGATCATGTGGTCCAAATTCTCTGTACACTTCTATCTCACCTTGTTTCCTAATAACACAGCGCTTCACACCCACGCGCCGTCGTCGAAGGTGGCATTTGAAGTAAACCCTTGTTCGAAGAAAGGAAAATCTAAGCAGCACAGTCACACACACAAGTTATGAATCATGAATGACATAAAATTGGATCTGAGTTTTAGAAAAGAAAAGACAGTGTTGAGTGGATCATCACGTGCGTGTGACACGCGTCGCCGTCATCAGTTTTGGAGTGGGACACTATCGTTGAAACTAAACTGATCTACGCCATTCATTGTTTGTGTCTCTCTGACGAAAGGACTGAAATCCCGAGAAATCAGTTTTTGTTTCTTCATATAACACACTTTGACTTTTCGAGAGCGTTTGAGTTATGATTATTTGTACAATTACAGTCACGTCATGGTCAACGCTTCGACTTAAATCGGGGATATTTCCATACCACAGAAGATGAGAACGGTCTTTAAACAATGTCGTGACGGCTCTAAAACGCACCACCGTAACATCCATGTAAAAGCACGTCTTCTTGATCGCTAGATACAATATTTACACAATATACATTTTGTCACGTGAATCGGTGAATGTGATTTTTTTTTGTAATCGATTAGTATGACCATGCACAAGATTAACAAAAAAAAGGAGGCTGGGAGGCTGGTTATAAAATATTCGTAAGATAGCTACTATACATGTTTTGTCATATTGAGCCACGCATAAGATGAATACAGCTACATTTATTTTTGTGTATCCATATTTTTATCCTGATCGTGTTTTATCTTCGTACGTTTACCTTTTTTGAATTGATCAACCGGTCTAAGGAACATTCGGCTCTAAGCTATCGACAAGTTTCTTTCATTCATCCGAGACACGTATGACTTGGAAATGTTGAGTTAAGTCTGACGTGTAAATTTGTGGTTGTCATATTCGAAAATTTAGTTTCACCGCAACACGTTTTATAAAGTTTATCTTTTTCCATTTTAGATTTAATCAACTGTGTTTATAAAATAAAATCATAAAGTTACATTTTAGTAAATCAATGCGGCAACATTCTGATTTCAAGACATACTAAAAGTCTTTACGTAAATTTGAATTTTCTATTCATTATAATTTAACCAAAGAAAAGAAGCTTATGCAGCTTTGGACGGTTTCGAATGATTTACAGAAATACATGGTATCATATAGCCCAATAAATACAAACAGACATCGCTGGTGCCAGAAAAAGTGGAATAGTCGATTTGAAACTTCTAATAGAAAGAAAGACATTATGTATGAAAAATTGCCTCAGAAAAAAACCCAGCACAATGTACTGTATATGTTTTATATATGTATCTATAGAAGGAAAAGATAAAGTTGAAAAATATTTCCTCCAAAACATTTGCAGTGAAAATATATAGATTTGCCATCTAAAGTCTTTTAATATCTCTTATTAAAAAAAAATAAGTTAATGTATATTACATCAAAATTTATCTAGTATACAATTTCCTCTAAAATAACCAATAACATGAAATAAAAATGTTAATTAAATTAAAATCAAATAATTAATTTCATAATATTTATTCAAATTTAAATTAAACAGCTAGTAAGACCAATTAATTTAAGCAATAAACTAAAATAAATGTAATTTCAAAACCTATCTGACAAAAGAAATCATTAATTTTGATTATTTAAATTTAAATATATTTTAACAACTTTAAGGCCAAAAAATTTATAATTAGTTGTAACACATACATAGTCAATAATTATAAACCAAATCATAAAATATATGAGGCACATACTTTTTTATTTTTAATTGAGATTTTATATACTAGATTATATAATTTTTAAGTGGAAATTGTTTTTAAAGAGAGATATTTGTTGGGTTACACAAATAATTATTGGTTTTAAGTGTTTTGCATTTTGCAATTACTAGAAAACAATATATTTTAGAGTATCTAAAGTTATATTTTGCACATAATTAAATTTTATATAATTGGGATTTTATATACTAAAGAGTGTCAGAGTTTTTAAGTGAAAACATATTTTAGACAGGGACATATTTTGAATTACACTAATAATAAATGCTTTTGATACTTTTTCATTTTATAATTATTAGAAATCAAATATATAGATACTTTTTAATTATACCATGATTTCAAAATTAATTATGTGGTAATTACTAATTACATTGTTAACTAAAAAAAGGAAAAGGACATAAACACATACAAACACAAAATAAAGTTTTTGCACATTTTTCATGATGATTAATAGTCAGTCTTACAAATATATCTTTCCTCTTTTCAAAATAAAATAAAAATCAGGTGGATTCTCAATTTGACAATTAGAGTGGAAAACACTAATTGAAATTTCTGTAAAGAGAAAGAAAGTATATTCGAAAAAAAAAAAAAAAACAAAA
>Ga0041059_1002379_pt1 | contig 14098 bp, 6 predicted proteins | sample AraColnosormetaG_FD_56232 | JGI IMG/M metagenome (GOLD analysis project Ga0041059, IMG submission 56232) | Arabidopsis roots microbial communities from North Carolina, USA - Col MF nosort | ecosystem: Host-associated > Plants > Roots > Unclassified | place: USA: North Carolina | collected 2013-09-02
TCGAGCTATAAACACATTCGCAGCAAATCAAAGACATACTTGTCCATTAATGATTGTCCAAGCAGTCCAGTCCATATGATCATCTAATGACTCACATGTTAGTTTCATACTAATAAATAAGTTTATACATGAACAATAAACGTCAATCCAAAGTATATTATCCATGTTTCTTTGACCATTTATCCTCATGTGTATAGACAGCCAGTTAAGGAACTTCTCCAAATCTGCCAACATCTCTACATATTTAAATGTAGGCGTACTAGGTTGGTTTGAGGATATGAGGACACCGTCAACAATGAGGAGATAAGCAAGCCAAAGTCTGTGGTAAGAAGATAAGGTCTTGTGATTAACATTTCTGAAATATCACCTAACAAAGCATTCATGTCTTCACCTATTAGCTTTTCACAATGTTGGATATTATAAATAGAATTAGCACACGATTGAATAATTAGAGCAAATAAAATGATTGGAGAAGATTAATACCTTGCATTTGAGGACCGTGTAGAAGTTACTAGCACACGCCGAAGACGACGAATCGATTGAGAGACAAGAAAATGAAGACGACGACGGGAGAGCAAGTGTTGACGACGACGACGGGAGAGGACAAATTAATGTCGGCCGATTGAAAGCTTTGTTGACGATAACGACGGGAGAGGGACGAGGAAATGAATTCGCCGGTAGAAAACTCGTCGGGATGATCGCCGGAGTCGAGATGATGTTATCGGCGTTGTGATAAGGGTTTTAACTGCCCAGATAAATGAAACTCTAAAATCGTCGTGAAGGATTGGGTAAGAAAGAGAGGTTTCTCACAAATTGGTTTTAGTTTAGAAATTGAGATTAGAAAATTAAACCAAAATTGGTTTCAGGGGCAGAAAGGACAATTTTTTTATTGGCAGTGCCTTGTGTTTTGAAAGTGTCTTATCCTGTAAAAAGTTTTTAAAAAGTGTCTAAGAGTGTAATATTCTCTATTTTCAATCCTAAGTAACAAACATTAATCCTAGCCTTAAGTAATTTGTTTTGGGTATTTTGGTTCTTTTTGGATATTTTCGGTAAAAATAACCAAAATTGAACTAAACCAAACCGAAACTTTTTTCGTTCCTTTATAATCCTAAGAGCATCTCCATCAATGAGAAACAGAGTTTCTTCAACAAAAAAAATTAATATTTTTATTATAATTTGATTATGTAATTAAATTTTTATTTTAGTTAAAAGATTGAACCAATAATGAAAAGAGAAATGAGAAATTTTCTATACACTCTCTCCTTTATTTTCATTATTTTTGTTTGTTTTAATTATAAAAACTCTAATGAAAAACCCCTAATGGAGATGGTCTAAGAGGCTATAACCGAAAAATTCGAACCGAACATCCATGCCTAGTATTTATGTATTAAATTATAGTGATAATATATTCAAATAATTGAATTATTATATAAATTTTACTAAATGATGCGTCATTTTAACGAAAAGATGCGATAAAAAGATATTACTGTGAAGAAATAACCGTATATATTTTAAAGGAAATGTACAATAAAAAGACAGAACCGAAAAGATACGACTTTATTTGAACAAATATAACCGTCCAAAAAATAAACCGTAAATATGTTAAAGAAAAGGTACGACAAAAAAAACACGACCGTAAAAAGATAACCGTAAATATTTTAACGAAAAAGTACGACAAAAAACATAACCGTTTAGAAATGCAAAATGCATTTATTGAAATTCTTTTTGTTATTAGATTCCAACAAACTTTGGTTAGATTAAGAATTAGAAGAATTTCTTTCATATTAAAATGATGTATGTTTATAAATAGTTTAGAGAGTAAAGAATTTGGAACCATTTTACAGATTTTTTTATTCATCATGATACAAAAATCGATATGAAAAAACAAAAATATGGGATTATTTAGAAAAATGACAAATATATAGAGTTTAAAAATCTCAAATATTTTAAATATATAAACAACTCTATTCATACGCAGTTGTGACAACAAATGCAAAGAAATATAATTAAGAGACTTAACATTAAATGAATAGATGCACATATAAAGACACAACCGCAAACTGAAAAGATATGAATGTAGTTGAACAAGTATAAATGTAAAAAAAACTAAAAATATTTTAAAAAAAAATACGATAAAAAGACAAAACCGTTAACTGAAATGATACGACTATAGTTGAACAAATATAACTGTAAAAAAAAATAACGTAAATATTTTAACGAAAACAATAAATACTTTTACGAAAAGTTGCGATAAAAAAAGACACAAACATTCAAATGCGAAAGGATACGATTGTAGTTGAACAAAATAATTGTCGAAAAATATTACCGTAAATATTTAAAGAAAAAGATGAGAGAAAAAGACACAGGTATAAATATTTTAACGAAACGTTGCGATAAAAAAACAATTATGCACAAGTATAAAAGGCATTTACTCAGATTGTTATCATTATTATATTTATGTTGTTTAAAATTTATTAAATATATGATAGGATGTCCAGATACTCTTACCATGCTTACTTAATCGAGGAGGTTCAATGATTTTCAAATTTGGTACTCTTCCTGCCGAGTGGAAGTTTCACACAAATTTGTTTGATCCCAAAGAAGACAAATCCAACAAAAATGTCGGATCTTCGTCCTATTAGCCTTGGCTCGGTGATCTATAAGATTGTATCTAAGGTGCTACGTGCGAGATTAAAATGGTTCTTACCAACTATTGTGTCAGATACTCAAGGAGCATTTGTATCAGGTCGTCTCATATCGGATAATATTTTACTAACCCATGAAATGGTTTATACTTTGAGCACAAACCCGAGCTGTGATGAAGACTTCCATGCAATTAAAACTGATATGTCAAAGCCTTACGATAGAATGGAGTGTAACTTTCTTGAAGAATTGTTGATAAGGCTAGGTTTTGATATGAGATGGGTATAATTGATAATGAGTTGTGTGCGTACAGTTTCATACTCAGTTCTTATAAACAGTGCACCACATTGATATATTAAACCGGAGAGAGGTATACGGCAAGGTGACCCACTGTCGCCGTTTCTCTTTATCTTATGTGCTGAAGCCCTAGTGCACATAATGAATAAAGCGGAGCAAGAAAGTAGACTATAAGCGGAATGCGACTGACCTCAAGTTGTCCTACCATTCAACACCATCTTTTCGGGTGATAACAGCTTATTCCTTTGTCTTGCGACTTTAAAAGAGTTCTCTTAGTTTCTTAAATGTCTATAGATTTATAGAAAAGCCTCAAGTCAAGAGATTAACTTTTAAAAATCAGTGATCACAATTGAGTTTATATATAGTCTTACAAGAAATTGAAATAGAGAAAAACAAGGATAACAAAGCAAACTAATCAAACATGGCTAAGTTCTTACAAGTCCGCCTTATTTACCAAGTCAATAACAAAACAAACAACGACATAGTCTCAAAAGACTGATAACTCTTCATTCATCTGAATTACCTTGATAACTCCAACAACAACTACACGAATGAGATAGCCCCTTGAATTGTGGCCTCTTACGACGGTCTTCACATTGACAACCCTCCAAGTTCTTTGATAATCCGGGAGATGGTTGATTTTTCCAAAATGCGTCTAAACATATCTTACGTCCGTTAGGCCCACATGTTCCATAACCCTCGATTCTATGGTTACATATTCTTACCAATCCTCCTGTTTATAATATGAAAAGTTGTTAGAAAATGTTTTTTGCCGTCAAAGTAAATATCTAATACTACAGAAATATTAAAAGTTTATGTTTATAAAACCACTATTCATTAAAGAAATAATCTAAATTTAGTATTTGAGGAACAAATTGTGAAAATATATACAAAATAATTATTACCTTGAACAAGGTTTGTAAAGAGGAATATGTAAAAACAGAAAACTATAAATGAAGTAGTATATCTCATTGTTCCAAACTTTAATAAAAAATTAGGTATCTTACTTACAAAAACTTGTTGGAATCTTATTAAATATAGTTAACACAAACTAAAAATAGATATTTTTCTTCAACTAAATTGGAGAGAAGCCTAAAAATAGAAAGGAAATGTGGTAGCAAAAAGTTGAGGCGAGAGAAAAGATCGATGGTCTATTTTATAGTAAACTATTTTTCATAACATTAGTTTAAAAAAAAAATGATTTTAGTATATTGTCAAAACTGATGGTATTTCCAAAGTTGTAGTTGAATTTATGTTGTTAGTAGAAAATGTTATTTATATCAACTTTATATATAATGATAAATATTTTGTTTTTGTATTTATTATCATTCTTATACTTAAAATTATTGATAATTATATGTAGAAATATGATGTCAAATTTATTAGTTAAGAAACAGTTATGCTTATACAAGCAGAAAATGTAAGAGAAAGAGAGCAAAAAATAGAATTGAAAAGATGTTAAACTATGCAAAAAATTGTGAGTTTGATTATTGCAGCACAAATTAGATCAACTGATAGAACTATAGTAGTAACAATTTCTTCGGCATCCCCATGAATTGGTAAAGAAAGAACTTAAAATACATAAATCTTCTCATATCGATCATAACTAGATACAATAGTTTTTCTTGTAATAAATTGTATAAGTTCTTGAAATAAAATCTAAATTCATATCAACATATGTAAGTATACATTACTTATTGGTTCGCTTTCGAATAGTTATTACATAGATTATTTCGGGTAAGAACAGTTGTGTGATGGGCCACTTTGTAATAAAGAATATATTTATGCTTAACACACTTTCTAATATTGGCAATTTTTACTATATTAAAAATCTTTTAATATCATTATTTTCTCCTCAACGAAAAAAAGAAGTTATTTTCTTCATTTGTTTTCTTAAAAACCATGAAGAATACCGTTGCCCAAATTTTTATTAATTGTTTGCTTTTATTTTATTTTGCAAGTTTTTATTATACGAATTTTTATTCTATAACTTATACACATTATGCTATTAAATGTGTCTGTTTTAATTCTGTAATAAAAGCTATAACGTATTCTTTTAAACCTTTTTAAACCTTTGATGGGCTTTGGAGTACTCAGTCCATTTATTCAATCTCAAACTCTTGCTCCCCTTCGGGCATGTCCTCTGAGCTTTCCGGTTCGTCTAACCTTATCTTGAGACTTTGGTTCGGTAATTCACTTGTATTCTAGTTCAGTTGACTTGTTATCCATGTGGCAATCTTCGAGTGGATCCGAACGTAGCGTTCGGGATCCAATCCCAATAGGGAGTGTGCTGGAACCGATTATAGACAATAGTGAAGGAGAAAACAATGATTACGATGGCAAAAAGTGGTATGATTTTGTTGTTAGATAATATGGTATAGGTTATGTCGGAGCCGTTGGTGACACTCAACCGCCTGTTGGTTAATCAAAGATATTGAGTCAACTATTATAATTTTGTAAGTACACATGTGACAGTGTACGTGATGGACTAAGTATCTATTCGTTTGAGGAGAATGATCTTCAAGCATCTGAGCAATGTACATGCACCGGTCATTGTGTACATGATAAAATTTATGATGATGAAAGTTTGACGTACACGAATAAGGGCATGGTATACGTAAAGCAAATGGTCTGGAGGTAGGGATTAGAGGGCCATCAGGTTTTTTTTTGCCTAAATCAAAGTACGGTATAGTCACCTTGATTGATTTATTGAGGTTCCACATCTGATTTTAGATACTTGAACGTTCACATTCATATTCTACTATTTGGAGATCTAAATAAGTGGCAGTCGAAAATGTTAGGGGGGATTATGAGAAAATCTATCATTTTTATTAATTTATAGGTATCTCCTTTGTAGGGAGAATTTGGATACATTCACTCATCTACATTCAACAGCTGAATCTGATACGATTAGGCGGAAACTACTTCGATTTTAGAACATATAAGTATTACATCACAGAGTATTATAAGTGAACAAATGAAGGCCAGAACTCGAAGAAGAATATGAAGATCGTGAAGGTAACATCCCTCGAGGATCACATAACATATCATGGCTTATAACAGGCCGTAAATTGAAGATGGTTAAAAAAAACAACAGGAAGGTTTGTTTAGTATGGCATAAAACTAAATGGCTTGTTGTTACTTTCAAAGTAAAAACACAAACTTGAGAATTCAGTGTCATCAGCACATGTTAGTCTTGATCAGCATCTTCGAGTTCTTCATCTTCTGGCACACCACGAACATACAAGACGTTGTTGCATCTGTGAGCACACCAAGTAACAGAGACAAGATGATGAATGTGTATCTAATGGCCAAGTAAGTCCAATTCTTAAGTTAAATCAAGTAATGTCACTTCACGAGAACTATTTCGTTCAAAGACACAAATACTGTAACAGTAAAAAACTTTCAGAATGCAGTAAGAAAGGTTTTACCTGATCAAAATCTCTCCAAGGTTTCCTGTCAATTGCCCATCAATGTATTCCTCGGTGTTTCCTAGCTACAAAAAACAAGCATGGAAAATCTCAATGACTACAATGAATAAACGATCTATGTATCTCTATACATAGACTCTAAGAATAGATTTTCTAAGCATTGAAATTTGAAAACATCAATCTCTGTTTAAAACTTCAATGACAAGAACATGATCTTGAGTTGAACATAGAAGCTAAGACCATACCTGCAAGTTCATGTAGGAGTCAACAGAAGCGAGAAAACCTGTGAAAGTGACAAATAAGAAATTATAAGCTTTAGTTTTTTTTTGGTAAGGCGAAGGGGACAATGTCCCTCTCACTTTATTAAATGAAAGTAAAGAAAACTACAAACGTATTCGTTGGGGGTGCGCAGACCCTCAAGCATCATCCAACAACAACAATGAAATACAATCGGGACAAGAGTCTAGTAAATGCAGACCCAATGGTCTAGTAAAAGCATAGTTAGTCAAACCATCCGCGAGGTGATTTGCCTCTCTATAGCACAATCCAGTCCTTAGAAAGAAAGTCATAGCACAATCTTACTAAGAAAGACAAAGTATAAAGAATAGGAACATTTCAACAGAGAATAGGAATACCTTTGTATTCCATTCCCCATTTAAGCTGGTTTCGGGTTTACTGGTATGGTCTTCAAAACAATAAACAAAAATGGATCATTGCTCTTGTTTCCACTGAATAATTGAATGAAACTACTTAGTATTAATATACTCTTTAATTACATCTAAAACAGTAGTAACCTAAAAATCAACTATAGACGTTCAATTACAAACCAAGCTTCATTCATACATATAATAATGAAAAAAGCAAATTTTTTCGAAACCTAAAACCAAACCCATCAGTTCTGATTCGTGAACACTCCATTAATTAGTTCTAATTGGACAAATTAACAAGAGAAGAGCTCGAACTTCAGAGCTTTTGCAAGCCCTAGAAGTAAATTCTAAAACTGGGTTCCAAAAAGAAATAACGGAATCGAAATCGTGGATTAGCGAAGGAAGATTAAAAACTTACAGCCATGAGTTTGCAGCGAACGAAAATGTTTGGTCGGGAGGTTTTTGAGACGAAGAAGAAGATTTTGTGATTTTTACAAAACTCAAAACTGTGCGTGTGCCGCTTAATCATTCTCAAAAGGCTCTATTACGGCCCATTAATTGCCCAATTTCTATTTCTGTGTCCAGTCTAAACAACTACGAAACTTTATAAATTAATAATATAAGATTATGAAATTTTATTAATTTATAATAATATATAATAATATTTATTAATTTATTCTATAAATTAATAAATATTAATTTATACTTACGTAAAACACAATACTAATTTTTTTTTAAAATGTTTCTTAATTTAATTTTCTTCATATTTTGTTGTTTGTATATTCAATTAAAAAAAATATTATCTTATTATCTTACCGATTTTGGTTAATTTTTATATTGGCCCGACTTGGGACCGACAAAATTTATTAATTTATCGTATTTATTAAATTATCGAGTATTAATTTGTAGAGTTTCTACTGTAGTATGTGTTTGATTTTTTGTTTAACAAATCACTAAAAATTATAGTTTAATTAGATACATGTACTAAAACAGATATAATCATATTAATTCATTATTTCATATTTTGTTTTTTATTTTAAAACCAAAATAAAATCAAAACTAATGAAATCAAAACCAAACAAACTTTGCTAAAACAAAACTAAAACCCAAACTGTAGCTAAACCGTTCACCGCGAGAAATCAAATTAGACACCGGTTAATATAAGTTCTATCGCATCAATAATTTCATTAGTTACCTAGTAATCTACATGATGGTATAGTTTCTTATTCTGCTACAGAACTTGAAAAACTTTCTTTTGTACAGATCATGTCTGTTTTGATTTGTGATTTCAGTTGATGCCATTACGTACAAGAAACAAGTCAAAGTCTAAGTAGACGACACCACCGAAAGACAAGCATATGGTATTCTCAAGTATTTTTACACATTTGATTTTGTTATTTATCTGCAGTTGATGTTGCTTGTTATGGGACTCACTGATAGCCTATCAAAGGCTTTGCAAAGAAAATATCAAGATATCTTAAATGCTATTTCATTGGTGAAAACCACTAAATGTCATCGGAATGCTTAAACTGATTAAGTGTACAATGCTTTATGATGTAATGAACAAACAACTCTCTATGATAAAAGGCAAAACCAAATATCTTCAGTAATTAAACTACTCACATCAATCAGATCTCCAAATTTACTAGTGAATTTTGTTGCTATGCGGCTCGAGAGTACTCCTAGTACTGTTGTTCCTGACAAACATTACACCAAGCTTTATTTCTTGTTCTAAATTTTTTTGTACAAACATTACTCAATTACAAACAAGTTAATTTTTTCTTAAAATAAGCGGTTGAGCACTAAGTTATGCATCAAGAATCATAAGGTAAGGACCCAAGCTCAAGAGTAAAGCAAAGACATACTATATCACAGTTGCTTCTACCACATTTTGCTACAAACATCTATCTACACCAAGTAGACTGCACAAACAATACTAAACTTACCTATCCTATGAAAGAAAGCTCTGCTTTTAACTCCGAAACCAACTACTGTTATAACAGAAAGGTAGTAGAGTCGACAGGCTGGTCATGAAAATTCATCGTGGTACATCTCTCTCCCTTCAACCGCTACACTTAAGGCAAGTATTTGATATGTTTTTAGATCAATCAACCATTAGAGTTTTATAGACCTCCATCTGTCGTGTTGTCTCTTCTGTACAAACAAATTCAAGGTATATATGCATCAGGAAACATCTCTCACTTTGGCAAACATATACCTTTTAGTTTCTCATTACTCCAAATGAACATATGACAATTATTTGTACTTTCTAGAATGGAAAGTGGGAACTGAATGCTTGATCATATATAATCCTGACATAACATTACACCAAACTTTATTTCTTATTCTAAAATTTTCTGTATGGAAAGTGATATTAAGAATGACATGTTGCTATATTATACAAATATTTTCATTTGAATCTAATACATATTACTAGGAGCAAAAAATTCATTTGAGTGTTAAAATAGTGAAGCGGAACAGCTTAATTTTATTAATGTTACAACCTAGCTAGAAAGCATAAGAAAATCCAAGTAGTTTTCAAACATCAACAGATATATAATACAAGACCTTAGCGATACTCAAGAGAGAATAGAAAGTGAAGACAACATTGGAGCACTCAACTGTGCCCCAAATGTTGTTTGCGCCCCAAATGTTGTCGACTCTCTTGCACAAGGAAATCTTATAACACCAAATCTGCAAGGTTTGGTGACCACGACCACCGACGAGAACATTCCAGAAGACGACAATATTCAGCGCAAAGTTGGTCAATTTGGCACCGAGAAGTAAATCTTGAGCGCTTTGCCACACTCTTGACATCTTCCCACCAAAGTGGACCACCCTCGAATGATAGAACCTGTACTTGAGACGCTGCAAATCAAAACTTCTCACTCCCGTCCAATTCATCCCCTCTGCATCACACCTATCCAATTCATGTGGCTCACACAAATATTTACACCCGCCCTGACCACAACTGTATAACAAGTTATCAATCATACACCAATCCCTTTTATTCTTAGGCTTTGAATCATGATTCCCTCTACCCCATTTACATTGTTTCGGAGAGTAGAAGAAGCTTTTGTTCCATGAATCCACCACGTAAACCTTGTCCTCTATCACCACACTGTCATGTATCAAACTCATTGTAGGCCGTGGTGTTTTCATTGATCCTCCTCCTCCTCCTCCTCCTCCATGACTGGCAGGGCAGCCCAAGTTGCGTCTTTGGGTCAAACGCCTCTCCCTAGTCGGAGGAATTCTTGTCCTTGCAGCCTCCCAACACATATATCTTCCCGTCCACCAGGTGAGCCACCGGCGAAGTATGAGCCAGACTCATGGAGGTCACGTGGTGCCACTCGTCAGACCGACAATCCAGGAGCGAGACACCGGAGTCATAAAGTTTATCTTTTTGTTTTTTGTTAAAAAGATTTTTGACCCGAGTGAGTCTCCGTCCTGGCTCCGGTGTGAAGTGTGGCTACTAAGTATGAAGTGTAGAAATAGCAGGCTAGAGATTCTATGGCATACATGTTTCCTAAGCAGGCAATGTCATGGTCTATATTTAGAACGAGAAAGATCAAAAAGAAAAGGAACAAGACCAGGCAAAAAACAAAAAAAGGACAAACGGTCGACTACACATAGAGGAAACTAAATGAAAACATATCTCAACATAAGACCAAATTGTGAAACTAATTGACAAGAACATGCCTAATCGTTTGTCCTTCTATCAAATTAGGAAACAAGATCTATGAAGAGTAGTGCTACGAAAGTGGTTTTAGTACACAACGTCAACCAATAAGGCAAAGGATCGAAGAATTGTCCAAGACATGTAATTATAAAACTTCAAACTCGAAGTAACAAGTAGTTGTAAAAAGGTTTTTTTATTGGATTAACTAAAATTTTACATTCATTCAAAACAAAAGAAACTAAATGAAAAGTTTGAAATTTTCAAATGCCAGGGAAAAACCATTGAGCATCCTTGAGCTTCATATTGGCGAGACTAGGGAAGCGTTTGAGGGTTTTTGTTTCGAGATTGAACACACATAAGTCCAGGTTAAAATGCTCCTTGTGATAGATACGACCATGACGGGTAAAATAGATGGAGTTTGGTGCGATGCTAGGCAAGAGAATACCTAAGTTAAGAAGCAAGGCCTCATCACCTAGAGAATCAACCTCTTCTTGCGGATTGTAGTCTATATTCTTGAAGATGCAAAACCTCCTATGGCTTCCAATGGTTGTGTTGTCGAGGATGCTCTTGACCAACAAAACCTCTCCTCGTGTTGTAACCGCAATGCTACAATCTTGAGTTGAAGAAAACACTTGGAATGGTTCGTACTTGTTAACATCCTCGAAACCTTGTTGTGTAGACAAATCTAGGATACGAATGTAACTAAGCTCCGTGCGGATGTAAAGACGGTAACCCAAGAGCACCGCATCTATTAACCCTTGTAACCTCCACGGGACTCCGCAATGCAGCGGAATTTTAGTGTAATGATCATCACCTTTCTTGCAAAAGCCAACATTTCCGCTAGGGAAGTTGAAGAACAAGACTACAACGTACTCTGCCGTCTTTTCGTCTACCCACAAAAGACCCGTTAAATCTTCGGATTCCTCTTTATCTAGTAGAGACTCTTCTAGAGGCAGAAGATCTATCTTGTTCTCGCTAAACACATCAATGATATAGAGATTGAATAGAGAGTCTATCAATAGGAACCATTTACCCGAGTTTGCAAGGAATCGAATCCCTGAAAAGTATCTCTTTGTCTTGTAAATCTTTTCTTCTTCTTCTGGATTGAACAGTAGCACAGAACCATCTTCGTTATCTCCTTCTGGAAACAGCATCAGCCATGGAGATCTTATTTTCTTGGGAACTGTTAGCTTCGAACTCAAGTTCCAGTTCCAACAAACAATCTTCGCGCGGTGAAAATCGGTAAAGCTTAATCGATGAAAAATAGATCCCAGCAAATCTGGAGGGAGCTCCGACCAGGTGCGAGGATTTGGAGTTCCCATGGTCTTGATTGGTGAATAACGGTTTGGAGATTCGACGTTTCTCGTATCTTTTGATTTTATGCTTTTTCTTATGTCGTCTTGTTGTTCTTTTTCCTTTCTATTTTCTCACATTTCTTTTTTGTCACATTTCTTTTTTCTCACATTTCTTTTTCCTTTCTTGTTTGCGTGTTGTCCCTTTTTGACTAGTATTGACCCCGTGTTACTCACCAAATTCATAACAATTATAATTATAACTAGTCTTTTGATTAATAAAAAGTTTGATTTTCAACGAGGATCATAACATCGGTAAGAAAAATGTGGGAGTTAGACCCTGTTCGTTTGCTTGTTTGCTTGTTCATGGATTTAGCGTATATTGACCATTGACATCGATCAAAGACAGTATGTATTACTTGTTTGTCTGCAGCTAACAACGGTTGTCGTTGTGTTGTTTTAAATCAAATAATTAAATTGTATTAACAAAAAAGAATGTGTTTGGTTGAAATATTTAAAACAGAGTTATTAGATAATTTCTTTTAAAATACGGATTATTTTAGAATTTAAATGTTATTCATAAATGTTTATTTTTTATATCCGTTTATAAAATCAAATATTTATCTTTTATATCCGTTTATTTATTTTCACACTTCTTAAAAGTTTTGCTTCTTTCTATGTGCTTATGATTCCATGCAACTTACTTTAGGTTTGTTTTTGTAAAATATCTTAGGGTGACAAAAACATTGAATTATAGATAAAATCCAAACCAAGAAAGCATATTTTCAGACACATACAATTTGAAAATTGTGTTTTTTTTGACATATACAAACACGTAGGATTAATTCCAACCCAAACTTCAAATTTTTTGAATTTTATATCTAAACTTTATATGTAATACCTAATTTGTAGTCATAATAAATAGGTGGTAATCAATCGTTACAGTTGTTGAGTCAACTGAAATGGGTAAGATGACGTAACTTAAACGACGCTGTTTTACTTATTTAAATGTAAAATTTGAATATTTTGTTGGAGTTTGGATTGTAATTAATCCTACATATTAGGAATCTGATAATACCATTTTACCTAACTACCCGTAATTTAAAATAGAATAGAAATTAGGTCAGTATCCGTGCTACGCACATTATTTTTAGTTTAATCAATCATCAAATCTCAGTTTTGTGTATTCCACAGAAACTCTACTATATATTCATTATCTTTAAACATGTAGTTGTTTATCATGTATTATTGGTATCAACTAAATATATTTAGTCTCGTCAAACCATATTTTGTTTAGTATATGTAATTTCCTCGGTTTGTACTATGGAAAATATATTTCTATAGTTGGTATGTACGTTTAGGAACGTAATTATATATTTTTTATATGTAGGTGTACACATAGTAGATTTGTACATTTTCGTGTATATCATTAACATGTAAGTGAATTATAAAATTTGACAAATAATAATTAGAAAATGTCTTTCTTCATACTTCAAACTCATAATTTTAAAAAAAACAAAAGAAAAAAGAATAGACTACATAATTCTTCACTGATATTAAAAAAGCTTGCATTAAGAAAATGGGAAAACGAAATGCTTTTAATAATTATTCCAACCTACAAATATAAAAATGACTAAGTTAACATGTTATATAATTTTGTACAATGATATTTATGTTATAATAATCAAAATAAATAAATCATACCTGAAGAAATAATCTACTTAAGGTTTTGGAATATTTCTTTGAAAACTACATTTGTTGTTTCATTCTTCTGTTTTCCTTTACTGTCTGTAATAAGAACCTTCAGCCCTGCCTTTGATTTCACTCTAGACATAGCGACATACAACTATCCATGTGAGAAAACAGCCTTCGGTAAATACATACCAACATTGCCTAATGACTGGCCTTGGCTCTTATTGATCGTCATCGCAAATGCAACAGATAAAGGAAAATGCCTCCTTTTCATTTTAAATGGCAATCTACGATCCGAAGGAGTTAGGGACATCCTGGGAATAATGACCAGTTTACCAACTCTAGTACCTGTTAATATACGTCCTTGCACCAGTTTATCTCCAAGTCTTACAATCTGAAGTCTTGTACCATTCATCA
>Ga0041059_1002380_pt1 | contig 14096 bp, 13 predicted proteins | sample AraColnosormetaG_FD_56232 | JGI IMG/M metagenome (GOLD analysis project Ga0041059, IMG submission 56232) | Arabidopsis roots microbial communities from North Carolina, USA - Col MF nosort | ecosystem: Host-associated > Plants > Roots > Unclassified | place: USA: North Carolina | collected...
AAAAAAAAAAAAAAAAAAAAAAAAAAAAAAAAAAAAAAACATCTTATTCTACAGCTCAAAAGTCACAAATCATTACAATAATACATAATCAATCAACCGTTTATGTCCATAAATATTTTAGCTTTCTTATATGCTTCATTCATATGTTTTCTAAACCGATTCACATCTAAACTCACATCTTGTTCTTTTAAATATACTTTCATTTTAGTCGCATTCCAATCCATTCCTCTATAAGCAATAGGATCTTTCAAAACCAAATCATCTCTGTTATACTTCTCTATCAAACTGCTCTCTTCCACATTCACCTTATACTCCAGATACTCCAACTTCATTGTCTTAGCTGGCGATTCGTAACACGGTTTAGACGCCCAACCTAGCCCAAGCGGAACAACTTGAACAAATATTGAACCGGGTCGAAGAAACAACAAGTGTGTTAATGCCGCACCATGTACACCGACCATTCCGTGGCTAGACTTGATAAGTTTATATGCTTCTTTCAAATTCGTCGTTTTCGATGGTCTAAATATGATTACCTCGAACCCGACATCTTCAAGCATCTCTTTGATCTCTTGCTCGTTTAATATCACTCGACCAATGTTACCATATCGACTAACCAACATGAGACGAGGCTTGTGGGTTTTAGGAGTAGATATGTTTGTGGTGAAAGCTTTTTCTAAAAGATTGTGGAAGTCCACTAATGATTTGGAGTTGGGTATTTGGGTTGGGTCTATTGTCATGGGCCAATGTGTAATTAGGCCCACAATAGCTGAAGTGAAGCAATGTGTAGTAGCAACACTTTCTTTGTCTAGTAGTAATATGGGTTTATGTTTGCTAAACGTACCTAGAATATCGATGTATTTTGGCATCCACCATTCCTTTGCATTTACTACCACCGGGATGAAATCACGGTCCGGATATACCGAATTGGCCGTGATGAAAAGCGGGATAAAACCATCCATTAAATCGTGATAGATGCTTCCGGTGTAACCTCCGGCACTGAACACAATCGCCGGCAAATCATGTGTTATGTCACATGATCGGGGCAGACCCAATGGGCCTGAGGTTAGTGTTAGCTCTCTGATCCTAGGCATGATCCAGTTGTCAGCCTTTTTTGGGTATGGCCTGATCTTTTCGACAAGTGGTGCTGATGTTGGGTCCATTAGAGTCAAAGTTCCGGTTTTAAGGTCCAGATTACATGAGCCGTTGATTGAGCAGAGATCGTAATTAGTGTGGGATCGGTCACATGTGATTGTTGCCGAAGTAGTCTCTTGCGGTTGTTGTGGGGCTTGCTTGATTCTTCTAGATTCCCATGGTTGTTGTAACGTACCTACAACTTCTCTTATTTTTTTAGTTAAAACTTAAAAAGAGAAGAGTACGTAGCCAAAAAAGATAATAAAAAAACATTTTTAGTGGATGTTAAAATCTTACTAAACATTTTTTTGTTTCTATTCTTTTGTACGTCAACCGCTAAAATTATGACAAAAGATTTGAGTCATTTTATGATTTTAAAATTATTGCGCAAAAAAAAAAATGTGAGAAGAAATCTGTGTACCATTTTATGATTATCATTTCTAACCACACTTAAATCATTTTAACAATATCAAAATTGAATTTACTAAGAGAAAAGCAAAAAGAGAAAAGAGAGAATCATATTTTGCGAAATTACAAAATATATTTCTCATGATGTTATGTGACAATTTGATCATTGATTCGCATGTAAAACATTTTTTGAAAAAGAGGAAGAATCATATTTTAGGCGAAATTATAAAACATACTTTTATGATATTTTGTGACGATTTGATCATTGATTCGCATGTAAAACATTTTCTGAAAAAGAGGGAGAATCATATTTTAGGCGAAATTTAGTAATTTCGGAGATTTGACAATAATAATAATAATAATAATGATGTATATATAATTTGGCAAAAAGTTTTGGTGATTGATAGTTTAATTTTACTAGACTATTATAATTTATGTTACAATAAATTTAAAATATGGAAATGAAAATTAATTTATAAAGGAGAAAAATGAATATATAAACAACTTTTTCTAAAACAAAAATATATTTTATTCCCCAAATAGTTTCTACTCGCAACAAATTTTTAATTATAATATATACTACTATTTTAAAGTGTAAAAGTGTTTGATCGCAGCCTCAAAAGAAGAAGAAGATGTTGAAGATTTTTATTTGCTTAATCGAAGAAGTAATTTGAAATATGCATACCTTGATATAAACTTGACGATTGTAACAATTGACGATCAAACACGGAGCAGAAAACAACATATATAACGATCACCAACGCAGCTGCTGCCACCGAATAAATCTTCGACGACGGTTTCCTAACCATGGCTTTGACGATTCTTCAATGGAAGAGAAAAATAAAGAAAATGTTGTTGTAACTCAAATTACTAGGTGAAGAACAGAAGACGATAGAATACAATCAAAATTAGTGTGTCAGTATATATATCTTATATCAAGAAGACGTTTCTCTTACAAAGTAGTATTTTGGTTGTCTACACGACTTTTTGCTATTAAAAAACACATTCATTATTGTATAAAGAATCTTGAAGTAAGAAACGCTTATGCATGGGAATACTACTACTAATAAAACATTTAATAACATCTTAACAATAAACATTTAATAGCTGTAAACAAACACTCCAATTGAGATATATTATTGTTAATTTAGTTTGTTCAATCATTTTTTTTGGACAACATCCATTGATTAATCAAGCTCAAACGAGAGGTTGGTGAAATATTGTTTACATACATAATATTGTCGGTTCGTTCGGAGAGAATTCATGAAAAGTTCATAAAATCGTATTCTACTGATGTGGGTGGAGTCCCTGGTTGTGTGCTATGTGTGTTTTGCCGTTGACGGTTTAGTGTTTTTTGGCCTACCGGTGAAAGGCTTCCATTCACTTGGTTTTTATTGTTTCGACATTTGCCGTTTGACAGCATTATCTTCCTCTTTGAGATGTTTTATATGCGATTCATCAAAATTTTTGTACCGCTTCATTGATTCCAGAAGCTTAATTACTTTTTTTTATGTCAATGGACCGAATGATATTTGCTTTCATAGTTTTTATTCTTTTTTACCATAGGACCAAACTATAAATTTTATATTCTTGTAACTCTTAACTTTTTCATTTTCTAACCAAATATTAACATTTTTAGCAAATAAAAAAAGAGAATGATACGTCTTATTATCGACGCTTATAATGTAAAAAATGTAACTTCTTAATTATATGTCTTATAATATTAAAATATAACATTTAATTAATAATTTATTTCAATTGACAATTGGAGTGTGCGTTTACAGCTATTTATTTACAATTTGTTTTGTTGTTTTGCCATATTATAATTTATCAAATATTAAATAGTGAAAGAGACAAAAACTAGAAAAAACAAACAAAAGATATAGTTTTTTTTATAGAATCAATTGTTTTTATGCCATGATTTTTTTCTCCAGCTCAACATGATTAAATTATGAAATCTTGATTACGATTTGTGATTTTTTGTTATATGTAGTTGCGAAACACATCAACGGCTTTAGATCTTTATAAGCCCATTTAAGGCCCATTCAGATTTTTCGTTACAAAACGCTGAGACCAACAACCTGGCGGGAAAGCCACGCCGCCGGTAAGTTGTGAACGGCGAAGAAGATCAATGCTACGCTCTATCACTCTTTCTCCGACTAGAAGATTCGGGTTTCCACCGAGATGCGTCTCTTTTACGACTATCAAAGAATTGATTTTGACTGAAGAGAATGATGGGTCTTCTCTGCATTACGCCGCTTCGAGCCCGTGCTTTCTCCTTCTAAGTAAGTGCACGAACATTGATTCTCTAAGGCAATCTCACGGAGTTTTAACGGGAAATGGACTCATGGGTGATATCTCGATTGCCACCAAGCTCGTTAGTCTATATGGTTTCTTTGGGTATACTAAAGATGCACGCTTGGTGTTCGATCAAATTCCTGAACCAGATTTTTATTTATGGAAAGTCATGCTCAGATGTTATTGCTTGAATAAAGAGAGTGTAGAAGTCGTAAAGTTGTATGATTTATTGATGAAGCATGGATTCAGATATGATGATATTGTTTTCTCGAAAGCTTTGAAAGCGTGTACTGAGCTTCAGGATTTAGACAATGGGAAGAAGATACATTGCCAGCTCGTTAAGGTGCCGAGTTTCGATAATGTTGTGTTGACAGGTCTTCTAGATATGTATGCTAAGTGTGGAGAAATCAAGAGTGCTCATAAGGTGTTTAACGATATTACTTTGAGGAATGTGGTTTGTTGGACTTCGATGATTGCTGGGTATGTTAAGAACGACTTGTGCGAAGAAGGGTTGGTTCTGTTTAATCGGATGAGGGAAAACAATGTTTTGGGTAATGAATATACTTACGGTACTCTAATAATGGCTTGTACAAAGCTTAGTGCTTTACATCAAGGAAAGTGGTTTCATGGTTGTTTGGTTAAGAGTGGTATAGAGCTCAGCTCATGTTTGGTGACATCTCTTCTCGATATGTATGTTAAGTGTGGTGACATAAGCAATGCACGTCGGGTGTTTAATGAGCATTCTCATGTGGATCTTGTCATGTGGACAGCTATGATTGTGGGGTATACCCATAACGGAAGTGTGAATGAGGCGCTGAGCTTGTTTCAGAAAATGAAGGGGGTTGAAATCAAGCCTAATTGTGTTACCATTGCAAGTGTCTTATCGGGTTGCGGTCTGATTGAGAATCTTGAACTGGGAAGATCAGTTCATGGCCTCTCCATCAAAGTTGGTATTTGGGATACAAATGTTGCAAATGCTCTGGTTCACATGTACGCCAAGTGTTACCAGAATAGAGATGCTAAATATGTGTTTGAAATGGAGTCAGAGAAAGATATAGTTGCTTGGAATTCTATAATTTCCGGGTTTTCACAAAACGGCTCTATCCATGAAGCTTTGTTTCTTTTCCATCGCATGAATTCAGAATCTGTGACGCCTAATGGTGTAACAGTTGCGAGTCTTTTTTCAGCCTGTGCTTCCCTTGGGTCTCTAGCTGTAGGTTCATCACTTCATGCCTATTCCGTGAAATTGGGTTTCCTGGCATCATCCAGTGTTCATGTTGGTACTGCACTCCTGGACTTCTATGCCAAATGTGGGGATCCCCAATCTGCCCGTCTCATCTTCGATACTATAGAGGAGAAAAACACAATCACATGGAGTGCTATGATCGGAGGCTATGGAAAGCAAGGGGATACAATAGGGTCCCTTGAGCTATTTGAGGAGATGCTGAAAAAGCAACAAAAACCCAACGAATCAACCTTCACATCTATTTTATCAGCTTGTGGCCACACAGGGATGGTTAATGAAGGGAAGAAGTACTTCAGCTCAATGTACAAAGATTATAACTTCACGCCTTCAACAAAACACTACACATGTATGGTTGATATGTTAGCTCGAGCAGGTGAGCTTGAGCAAGCCTTAGATATCATCGAAAAGATGCCAATCCAACCAGACGTGAGATGTTTCGGGGCATTTCTACACGGATGTGGAATGCATTCAAGATTTGATCTTGGGGAGATTGTGATTAAGAAGATGCTTGATTTACATCCTGATGATGCCTCTTATTATGTTCTCGTCTCTAATTTGTATGCATCGGATGGACGGTGGAATCAGGCTAAAGAAGTGAGAAATCTGATGAAGCAAAGAGGTCTGAGCAAGATTGCAGGCCATAGCACAATGGAATAGCAGTAAGTTAGTTGTCTTGGCTTTTCTGGATAAGTCAGTTAGGATGAACAAAGAAGCATTTATACACAAAGCATTCTTGAATAAAGTTGACTTGTTTCAGTGTATATAGCAAGAACAGTCGTGCTAACTGCTAAGTGATAACTACATCTACATGGGTATAAAACCAACAGAACATCTCTAAGTTGGATGCTAGATGCTTTGAGCTATGCTAGAGTTCTGTTTTTTTTGTGGTTTGTGCTCGAGTCTGCGGTTGTGAACTCTTAGGTTTTCATCTTAATCTTCGTCTTGTGAATCAAAAGGAACTTCATGCCGAGGTCTGTTGTACTTCTCACGCAATTGTTTGACAGGGATGAAATCTCCAGCTGTGTCAGCTCCATAGTAGAGAAAAGAAATGTATGGATGATCAAACCTTTCCTGCAGATACCAAACAGAAATATGAGTCAAACAGTTGCAATGGGGATTAAATTGTCCATATTGAGACTACTCACCTTATCGGGTTTTTCAGGAGCTAACAGATTGTCTTCAGCAACTGCAATATCAGATCCATTGTCAAGTAATAGTGAGATTGTTCAGTGGTTAAAGTTGTGCAGCAGGAAGATGTTGAGATCCAAAGGACTTGAAAACTCAGAGCTTACCATATGCCACTAGTAGATCTGGGTGCGTCCGAACATCGACTAGAACCTGCTAGACACATGCAAGAGATTAAGATATCCATGTTTCTTCTGTAGATTGTTCATATGTATATGAATACACTTTAAATCTTAATGAACATTTGCTTCAGAACCAGAACCTGATAAAATGGCTGATTGGATCCACGAGGTAACTTTTCAACCTCTGCAGCTTCCATCCAAGAGCTTGATTCACTGCAAATTGGATCCATACCACACACTACAGCCCGGTAACCTAAACGAAACGAAACCAACATAAGTTCCTCATTATGAATGTAAACCAAAGTGAGACAAGCACTGAGATAATACATATGAACGATGTACCAAAAGTTTTGTGTCTAAGTTTCTGTCCCAAACGAAATGCATACTCTGCTTTCTCAAAAGCCAAGGCTTTCGCAGATACAGCTAATGATTCTGCCTCAAGCTTTGAGATTTCATCTCGTAACTTAGCTGCCAAACCGTAATCCTCACTGTCAATGGCATTCTGGAGATCTGCACTGCAATGATATCAAATAAACAGTGAAGATGGTATACTCCAATGTTTACACATACACAAGAGAAACAAGATGATGACGAATGAAACTGCTCACCGTAGCCTTATAATGCTAATACCCTTGTCTTGAGCTTCACTTTTAGCTGATGACCCTCTTTTCCCTTCCTGCAGCCTTATCGACTCCTCTTCCACCTACCAACCACAGACTGTTATTCACTCCTCCGTTGCGATTGCGGTATACAAGAATACACAGATAAGTCTAGCCAAAAGCTAACATCTTTGAATGATCAAATAGTTCAAAACTTATTGCACTTAAAGATCATATCATAGCATTTCATATACCTCAGTTAGCTTTTCTCTTAGTTGTTGCGCAATGTCGTACTGCTCCAGATTCATTGCATACTGCCATTTCAAAACACACCAATCCACATATCATTCAATATTGTAACACATCAAAACCATTAGCAACCATCTTGAAAGAGATAAAAACCCTGCATTTAGTCTTAACCTGTACACGAGTAGCCAAATCCAGCTGAAAGAAAAAGATCAATATATCTTCATTAGCACTCTCGCTTCTCTCAGAGCTCGGGTCTAAACCTTGTTCACCACCTCCTTGAAATGGCCATCTAGCTTCAACCCTCAACAAATTTCTTTGCTTTAATGACTTCCAATGGCTTCTAAAGGACGGTGATTTACGCAAAAACTGACACGAAACACATCGATCACCGATCAAGCTTGAAGCTTTCACTGAATTTAAACGATTCCTCAACAAGCTTGAAACTTTTACACTTCCACAGATTGTTAATGTGCTTAACGACTGACTTTGAACCATTTTATTTTATCAAGACCGATAATATTCCTACAAAACTCAACAAGAACTTGTCTGAGATAGCAAACTTGTCTAAGATTCAAAATTGAAATCGAAACACGAGTCAAAACCTTCGAGTAGACAGCAAAACGTTTGTTGAATTGAAATTTCAAGAGACTTACTAATTGGTTTAGAGAAATTCAATAGATGCCGGAAAGACTTTGCCGATCACTGGAGAAACTCGCCGGAACGACGGAGAGTTTTCGTCCTCACAGATTTTTCTTTCTTTTTCGTTGAAACTTAATGCCTCTGGATAGATTATTTATTGTTTTTAACTCTCCTTGGGCTCTAAGGCCCAATTTAGGCCTCATAAAGGCCCAATGTTTGGAAAAGAAATACGGCTGAAGGAGACAAGCCGATTACGAAAAAAATAAATACATATCCAAACACACATCAACAATCTATGCTAAGTAAGTTAAGTTTTGGTTCATGCCTACAATATGGTGCTCAACTGAATGTCACATGTCTTCTTATATAGAGAAATCCATAATCTTTCAAGCTAAGATCAATTTTCGTAGATAGAGAGTCGAGATCACTCTGCATCATACGTGATCTCATTCTCTATCTGCAAAATTTGTTGAGTCCGTGAATTTTTTCAAATTTAATATGATATAAGCTAATAAATAGTTTTGAAAGTATAGAAGGAATGTAGTTATTTAAAAATCAAACATATATATGAATATACATTCTAAAAATAAATTTCATGAAAAATTTGGTAATTGTCTAAAATTATAAAGAAAAATAGATAAAACCTTTTTAAAAACATGAGTATTAGATAAACATATGATATATGCAATAATCTAAAAGAGAATTAAGATATAACAAAAAACTCCAAACATAATTAGCAAAACAATTGTGGTGAAAAAATGCAACTATTTGTGAAAAAGTATGAAAACAAAAGACTTTTAATGAATAGACACAATTTTAAAATATTAAAATTTTGAAGAATTATTAATTTAGAGAAAACATAATTAGATAATTAGTTGACTAGAGATATGGACTGTGTAGAATAATAAGCTTCAAAAAATTGTTTAATATCTAATTGACATCAAAGATTCTTCAAACTAACCACAACGAAAATTCAGCGCGGCAAAATTAGCCAATCAAAGACTCCATTTTTAGGTTTTGTTGTCTCTTTCTTCTTCCTTTCTTCAAAGAAGAAGATTTCATAGAAACAACATTTTTGGATTTCACAGCGAAACCCCTGAAAAAGCTTTTGAACAAACCCTAGAATAAAAAGATAGAGAAAGGCATAGATTTTGTTTTTGCTCTGTTTTTCTTTTTGTACTTTGTTTTGAGGTCAACAAAAAGGAGAAACATAGGTGCGTGTGTCTCCATAATCGGTGGTGCTAAACGACACGGAAGCTCCGATTTAGCTCCGTCGTCAAAGCACCGCCGTACACGGAGCCATCTACGCGTCGGATCCACCGATGATGAATCCATCATCAACATCACATTTAGCGGGAAGCTTAGCAGTTTAAGCGGGAACCTCGGAAACCATGGAGGAAGCACGAGAATGAAAGGTCTCTTCAAGAACAAATCACGTCTTCCTGGTGAAATCGTACGTCAGACTCGAGATCTCATCGCTTTAGCGGAATCCGAAGAAGAAGAAACCGATGCGAGAAACTCGAAAAGGTTAGGGATTTGTGCGGAGTTGTGTCGAAACATTAGAGATTTGAAATCGATTCTTTATGGTAATGGTGAAGCTGAGCCTGTTCCTGAAGCTTGTCTTTTGTTAACTCAAGAGTTTTTCCGAGCAGACACGCTTCGTCCTTTGATCAAATCTATACCAAAACTTGACCTAGAAGCAAGAAAAGACGCGACACAGATTGTCGCGAATCTTCAGAAGCAACAAGTCGAATTTCGACTCGTTGCTTCTGAATATCTTGAATCGAACTTAGATGTTATCGATTCGTTAGTCGAAGGTATCGATCACGACCATGAGCTGGCGTTGCATTACACGGGAATGCTTAAAGAATGTGTGCGGCATCAGGTTGTTGCAAAGTACATACTCGAATCGAAGAATTTGGAGAAGTTTTTCGATTATGTTCAGCTTCCGTATTTCGATGTAGCTACCGATGCTAGCAAGATCTTCAGAGAGCTTTTGACGAGGCATAAATCGACTGTAGCGGAGTATCTTGCGAAGAACTACGAATGGTTTTTCGCAGAGTATAACACCAAGTTGTTGGAGAAAGGAAGCTATTTTACGAAGAGACAAGCGTCGAAATTGCTTGGAGATGTGTTGATGGATCGTTCGAATTCAGGTGTGATGGTAAAGTATGTGAGCAGTTTGGATAATTTGAGAATCATGATGAATCTTTTAAGAGAACCAACCAAGAACATTCAGTTAGAAGCATTTCATATCTTTAAACTCTTTGTGGCAAACGAGAACAAACCTGAGGATATCGTGGCGATTCTCGTGGCGAATCGGACCAAGATTCTTCGTTTGTTTGCTGATTTGAAACCTGAGAAAGAAGATGTAGGTTTTGAAACTGATAAAGCATTGGTTATGAATGAGATTGCTACACTTTCTCTTCTCGATATCAAAACCGCAGATCGATAAGAAAAAGAAAAAACCTGTTTGTACACGATGCCTACATGTATTTTTGTTTTGTAACCATTTGGATTTGGATTGTGACTTAAACAATTAGCATAGATGATTCTCTCTAAAGCCATTCTTGCAAACAAAAAAATACAATGATGTGTGTTTTATTCAACACCAGTCTTCTTTTTCAACATTGTGATGAATTTCTCCTTTTCTTCATCTGTCATTCCTGTGGTTGAGCAATCTCCTACTCCCCATTCTGCTCCTCTCAGACAATATTTGTCTTGAATCTCTCTTTCATTCCTAACCAAAACAGAACACCAAAACCAATGTTACATGTTACAATGTTACATCTTATAAGACCAAAAGGGTATATGTAAAGTTTCAAGATTTGCACATTGTTGGCTCTGTTACATCATAAAAGACCAAAAGGGTGTGTGTAAAGTAACTTACTTTTCTTTGTTGAGTTTGGAATTCTCAAGTAATTTCTTGAGAAGTGGAGAATCTTTGAATCTGGCATCGTTCTCTGCGTAGAACTTCTGGTTTTTTGCTGCAATTAGCAAGCTTTTTCTTAGAGCAGAGAAACACAGTTTTTTTGTTCTTGAATTCAAGAAATTGAAAGATTGGTACCATTGAAACGGTCAAGGAACTCGATTTTTGGTAATTCAGGACCTGGAACTGATTCTATACCGGGAGATCCCGACATTAAGCCTGCTTCAGCTGAGGACCATCCATACATATACATATGATGCTGATGATGATGACACGCATATACATTGAATCACAGGAAAAGTATTGAGTAGTAGTGTAGTTACCGGTACAAGGAGAGAGGAGAAGGGTGAGTGAGGCAGCGAGAGGGAAGGTGGACTTGCAGAGAAGATGGTGAAACGGGGATGGTGCTGATGATGATAGAGCCATGGAGATACGAGGATGATGAATTACTCTTGGTTCATAGAGACTAAAGCTTGGTCGAGAGAAAGAAGAGATTTTTGTTTGCATCATTTTGCCTTTAGATTTTTGTGAGGAGGGTAAGTGACTCTTAGGAGATAAGAAGGATATATATAATTTTTAACCAAACAAAAAAAAAAACTTTTTTCTCACTTGTTTCCAAAATTGCTTTTGAGAAAATTTCTAAAGACAGAACATGAATTGATAAGGCAGAAACATTTTGCAAACATGATACAGTAAAGAAAAATCCTTTTAAGTAACTAAACAACTCTCAGAGTTAGTAAGTTTTAAAGTAATCCAGAGTCATTTTATCCTTCAAGCATGGCCTTAGCAGCATCGATAAGTGCAGGTCGGAATTCATTGGTAGCTCGGCCTAGAACAGTGTAGCCTTCCTTGTCTTCTACATCCACATCTGCACCATGTCTTATAAGCAGGAACGCAACCTGATCCATGGAAACTTTTAACTTTAAAGAAATGTTGCTTTTAAGGTTGATTAGATTGAAAATTTTACCTGTTTGTCATCGCAGATAACTGAATGCATGAGTGCAGTTTGACCCATTTTATCCGTAGCATCGATCTCTGCTCCTTCTTCAATAAGAAATTCACAAACTTCTAACTTTCCCACGCTTGCTGCCCTGTGAAGCGGAGTGCAACCAACCTAAAAGCCACACAAAAAAAAGTTTGTTTGTGTGTTGATGATCACAAGCAACAAGACATTAAGAAGCTACAAAACCTTGTCTGTGATGTTAATCTTTGCACCGTGTGTTAATAAAAGCTGAGCAATCTCCAACCGGCCTTTGCTAGCAGCATAGTGAAGAGCAGTGCGACCACCGTTATTTTTGGCATTGACATCAGCACCTAAACACAAAGAAAATGTCATCAAATGTATCCATCTTCTCATACATGCAATGAATTGAAGTTAGAGCTAAACACTGGAAGAACTACTTCACAGTAGGAACTTATATGTCCAATTCCAATGGAGGACTATTAGATATTAAGAGATCAACTACTCAGGACTGATAAAGATTACAGCTTTATGATAGCAAAACAAGATTTTACCACCGTTTCAACAACAATAAGGCACATAAGATTATGTAACATACCTCTGGTCAAAAGCACCTCAACGAGCTCAGCATTACCGATGCTAGCAGCGGAATGCAAAGGAGCCCATCCTTCATCATCCTTGCTATTGATTACAGTCTTTGCTTCATCTGAACTTGATAACAACTTCACTATCTGCAAATCCCACATCCATAAACATTTTTACACATACTGACACTGTTCCTAAAACACACTAATCTCAAGAACCCAAACAACGCAGATTCGTGTGGTTTTCAAAGCGAGACTCAAAAACTTCCCTTAAGGCTTTCTCATCAGTTAAACAACCTATTTACTGCAGCTATAGTAATCAAAGAGGTTATCTAACCACAGATTAGTTCTTAATATGATTGAAAAGAGAAAGGAACAAACTTGAGAATGGCCGAAGGAAGCAGCGACATGGAGGAGAGAGCGACCATCTTCGTTTCTGAAATTGAGAGATTTAGAGAGCTGTTCTTCAGATAATGACATGAACAACGATGAATCTCCCCATTCCGCTGCTTTGAACAACTCTTCGTCTCTCATCTGCTTTGCTGTATCGGTTGCAATTTCCATGATTGATCAAAGCTTCTTCTTCTTCCAAAGTTCGAATTCAGAAAATCCAGAGAAAGTGTACAAAAGATCAAAGACAAGAGACCCTAAATTAAAATTAAAACAATTTCTCCTAAAATAAGCAGAAAAAGATTAATTTCCCAACAAGAAAACAAAATGGATTCGCATATTGGGCCCGTTTATGGGCCTTTTACACAATCTCAGGACTTGCGTTTGGTTTATCTATCCGCTTTCAGTTCGTATTCATTCGGTTTTCAGTTTATTTTTCTAAAATTTAGTATTCATTCGCTTATTTTGAAATTTTGTTTCGCTATCGGTTTTGGTTCTTTTGGTTTCAAAATTTAGTATTCATTCGGTTATTTTGCTTTGAATATATTCGGATATTCGGTTATTTTTGGATATTTTCGGACATTTTCGGTTATTTTTGAGTATTTTTACTACTTTATCTATTTTCAGGTATTTTTAATTATTTTATTTGATCCAAAAATAATTAATATTTTAGAAAATATAATTATACTAGATTTTAACCCGCGGTATACCGCGGGGACAATTTATTTTTTAAAGTTAGTATATATAAAAATTTGTAAATTGTATCTATCTATAAAATATTTTATTTTATAGTTTACAACTGTTATTAAGTAACGTCCTCCCAAACCCGTCTCGCAAAACCCGTTCTGCAAAAAAAACCATTTATTTTATTAATGTTGATCTTATTTATGAATCATTGTCTAAATATTTTAGTCGATGCGGGATGTTGAACCCACACATTTTTTCGCCAATTGGTTAATATATGTTCATTTTTAAAAATTTTAATCACAAAATATGACGGAAATTTTTTTGAGATTTTTTTAAACTATATATTATATAATGATGTTAAAATTTTTGATATATTAAACTTTTTATAAGTTTAAATATTAATAATGTTTTATAAAGTTTAAATATATAAATATTTTAAAATATTTTTGCTTTTTAGATAATGACATAATAACTCTAAAAGCAAAGATTTAGAAGATTTAAATCGTTAATTAAATATTTTTCTTTCTAAATAATTAATTTCAGTAGCATGACATTGTAAATAAGTTCAAATACATGATTTATTTATTTAAACAAAAAACGTTTAGTAAGAATAATATTTATTTAAACAAAAAACTTTGTTTTAAAATATTGTTAACAAATACGTTTAT
>Ga0041059_1002381_pt1 | contig 14095 bp, 3 predicted proteins | sample AraColnosormetaG_FD_56232 | JGI IMG/M metagenome (GOLD analysis project Ga0041059, IMG submission 56232) | Arabidopsis roots microbial communities from North Carolina, USA - Col MF nosort | ecosystem: Host-associated > Plants > Roots > Unclassified | place: USA: North Carolina | collected 2013-09-02
TATTTNAAATATATATATATATATATATATATATATATCTAGTCAATTTAAACTTCTCAATCTAACTAATTAAAATTTAGTGAAAGACAAATTAAATATTACATTTTGAGCTACTTTGAGACTATCATTAATTTATGCAAGATCCAGCATAAATTAGACAAGATCCAACTTATTAATTCGGATCAAAAACAAATAAAAATCAATCCTATTAAATTCTTTAAAATGTATTTCAAAAATGTTAATATAATATATCGTATATGTGTGATAATACCTCACGTGGATAAGATTCACCAGTAGAAGTAGAAGTAGAACTAGTTGTTTCGCCATTCCGAATTGGAACCGTTCCTTTGGGACACTGCCAAGTGCTCATGTGGGCTTCCCTTGTTTGCCATTTGCTTTTAATTCTTGTTTTGATCGGCTTTGGAATTTTGGACGGTTGTTTCTGTAGAAAAAAAAGAATTGAAAACAATTATAAGCTTTAGTCAAAAAATATTATTTAAATATCAAATTTTGATTCCAAAAAAAAAAGACATAAGATGAACAAAATGATAGACAGATAAATAAATAAAAACCTGAATTTTGTGGTTTTTTAAAAGATCGTGCTGAAATGCTGGCTGGTTATATATATCGACACATTCCACACTTTCTTCATCTGAGGTCTGTGAATAAAAAACATATATTAGTAGAACTATTTCAGCTCACAAACGATAGAATACACATAATACATTAATGGACTCTATATATACATATCCCTTCATTTTAACCTAAATTGAACTTTTATAGTAAAGGAAACAGAAACCATAAGCTCAACTTTTTTTTGGTTGTTGATTGCTAGATTTATTTTAGCTTCTTATTAGACTGCAAAGGCTTCTATTTTAAGCTGACATTCTATCTAAAATGTGATGTGAATTTTGATGATCTGACCTTAAAAGGATGCGTTTAGGCATAATGTATCATCCTTCTATTTTTTCCTCAAATTTCAGAATTTGATATAAAAAAATTCCTATTGTAATTAAAAGACTATATACTAGCTACCAATTTAAACATCATTCTTCAAATTTTTTAACAATTTCACCTAATTCTTCAAGTATACTTACCTTAACGGTGAACGAAGGAGACCCTATGACGAGGGATAAAAAAATGATGATCTGAAGAAATACCGGCGAGCGACCCATAGTAGAGTCACCGGCGATCACTTTTGGCGACGAGAAATAACAAAAGGAGTCGTCGGAGAGAAGTTTGCGGCAGAGCTGAGCAGAGGATGAAGAGTAAGAGCCGTTAGAAGAAACTGTCTAGGTTAGTCGCCTTTATCGCTAAAGAGTAAGATCATCTTTGTTTAATCTTGTCTTCTTATAAAACTGAAAGGAGTCGCTGCGATGTCAATGGGCTTGTTAGTTTTGTTGTTTTTTCTCCATTTCACCATCTCTCTCACTCTCTCTCTCTCTCTTACCAGTTTTGGTTTTTTCAGTCCTTTTAGGGCAAAGTAACTGTGGGTGTAGATTTTAGTACAGACTATACTGTTTATTTTTTCATACGCTAAAACTATAATGCTTATTTACAAAAGAAACGAAATGATTTTGTTTACATATGCAAATCGAAAATAATTAAATCTTCTGTAAAAATCAACGTTTCATCTCCTTGTTATGACTTATGAGTTTTTTTGTTTTTGTTTTTCTGAGTTGACTAAAGAAGAAGACCATGCCAAGAAGACAGAGAATAGGTCCTTGTTCACTTTAACGACATAACAAAAATATTTTCGAATTTTGTGAAGTTCTTCTATTTTAATACATGAACTATAAATAGAAATATTCATTCTTTTCATGATTTTGGAACATTTCGAAAATAGAAATCTGCGGACAGTCTATCTTCTATTATTTGGTGGAGCTTTATTTCTCTGAATACCATATTTTCCTTTTGTTTGAATAGGTTAATAATTAGCAAATATGGTAAATTTGCAAGTTAGTATTAATGTTAAAGTTACGTACTACAAGATTAAGAAAATTGTTCTTCTCACTAATATATCATTTTATTTGATTGACGATATAATTAAATTAAACTTTTCCAAAACCATTAAACACTGAATTTAAAGCTAAATTTTTCAACAAAACTTAATTAAGACTTATATTTGATCTACTATATACTGTAACTTCATACCTATTTGATCATGTTTCAAAGTGCAAAACAAATCGTAGTCGTTTAGGAAAACATCTAAATTTGATCGTCATGATTGATTGTGTAATACACTAAAGATATCTACTGAAAGTCTAAAACGAAATACTTAACTGTGATATACATTTACTAATTTACCTGTATAAAAATGGGTGTTATTAAATCTTGATAATGTGGCGACAAAAGAGGGAGGGAAGGTAGGGCCTAATGGTGAAAACGAAATATTGAAAGAGACAAAGTAATCAATATTCTTTTTAAAACACTTGATGCAGTGATGCATAGTATTCCTTAATGAGTATATCATTTTGCACAACATACAAAACATATCGCTTCAAAAAATACAGTCATATCTCAAAAATATACGTTAACAACAAAAAGAAGTGTTGAACAAAAATAATTCTTAAAACTATATAAACGGGACGATGTTTTCATCTCTGGTCATATTTGTTGTACTTCATTTGTATTTTTTAGCTGTATTTCTTTTTAAGCTTGGTCTGTCGTAGATACTCGTCAATCAGTTTGCGTATGATTGTTAAATATCTCATGCATAATTTTCTTTTTTTCATCTAAAAATACTTCATTTATATAAATCAGTGTATACAAAATTATCAACGAGATTACAGATATAACCAATGGTTTATGTAACGAAGAAACGATAAAGTTTATTACGCTCCGCTTTCTTAGTCAAGTACTTAATCGTCTTCATAATTTCCGTCAATTTGGTGTGACTTTCTTGCTTGGGAATCATCTTCTTTTTACAGATGAAATACTGGTAACGCATACGGAAATCATAGGCAGCGATCCATCCGTTACATCACAAAACCTTCGAATTGATCGAAACTCTTATATAGAAAGAGATGTCATTGATCTTGGTTTTCCTTAAACCCCATTTTTGTTGATATGGTATAAACCATCTTCTGATTCTCCTATTAGCCTCCAATTACTCCTCAACATATTGCTTGTTGGGACCAAGAGAGAACGTTATCATCATCAACCATCTACAAGTCTAGTTCATCTCCACTGCCTTGTTATTAAAATTCCTTATGTCGAGGCCATGAGAGATCGTTTCCACCGTCTTCCTCTTTGCAGGAGAGAACTCTTCCATCGTCACCACCTTCCTTAAAGTTTTAGCTTTTATGTCATTGCATCGGTGTTGCAAGTTCAACCCCTGTTTGTGAAGGATGGTTTACAGAGGCTTTTTTCTATGTTCTTTTCAAAGGTTCAGCAATTTGGTGTTTTGTTGCCTTTGTTTCAGTAACCGATTTCAAGATTGCTTTCTCTGCCCTAGTTGTAGTTTCAAGCTCGAACGATAGATCACTATGTGTGCTCTTTGTTCCACAAGGCGTCTTTCCATTTCTTGTTTCTAATGTTATCAAGGTTCATGGAATCTGCAGCGATGTTGATTGCTTGAGTGTTAGGATTGTTCTTGCCTATCTTTTATCTTCTGCTTATGTATTATTTGCTTGGCGTTTGCTTTCGTACTTCGGATGGGTCCGTTTGCGACTCTTTCTTTTGAAATCATTTAAGTTTAATGAAGAATTTGTGTAGACAAAAAAAAAAACAAATTGTTGGGGTAAAAAAAGAAGCCATTTTCCCACTTCAATCTAAACCCTTTATGGTAGATAAATAAATATAAAATTTAAATTTAAATTTTGTTGAATTGTAAAATGTAAAAATCATATATAATATCATATAGAAAGCTTTTAAAAATTTATTTATAATATTATTATACATAAATCCATTCAATCAAGTCTATAGATATATATTTACTTTTGAAATATTTTATGTGCCGGTCCAAACCCAGCCAAACTAATCTCCAAAAATCCTTTAACTAGGATTTAATCTGAAAGATCTAAATAAATTGGTTTGAATGTATATATTTAAGTCTATTTCTAATGTTTTCAATGCTACTCCGGTTAGCCCACATACTTTGGCCTTAATTAATTCACATGTTTATGTATTACCAACCTGAGTACCCGAAAAAAAGAAACTTTGACCATATTTCAATGACTGTATATATCTTTGACTGTATATTCCCGTATATTTCCTATAAGGCTATAACAACTACATATGGAAATTTCATTTATGGTAAAAATAAAAATAAGTAACTAGGTTAAAAAGTGAGACTTTTTTCTAAGGAGTCCTATATATATAGCTTTTTATACAAATTTAGAGAAGTAGACTTTTCTCTTCTAGTATTTGAAAAAGAGACTTGCTTTCTTTTTAAAACTCAAAGAGGATTAAGAAATGAAAATGAATATCACAAAATCTTATGTGATTCTTTTTCTGGTAGTTGTAATGACGAACTCATTGTCTAACTCTGAGGTTTTGGTTGCACCGGGTATGTTGTTATCGTCCAATTATTTTGGTCATTTTCAAAGTAATTTTTATTGAATATTTTATTTATTTATTAAGTAAAAAAATGTAAAACCATTTTTAATGAATATGTGTGCAGTGCATATATATTTACTTTTGTTTAACATAAGTTGTTATGTGTTACAGTGATCGAAACAGCACAAAATGATGTTTGCTTTGTACCATGTACAAGTAGGTACGGACATTATGAATGTGCGTTTGATTGTATGCACAAAAGGTACAAGGATGGAGGGTGTGTTCATGGTCGATGTTGTTGTAAAACATAATATAAACCGATCAGCGATTTGAGATTTTGAATTATATATCTTTAGCATCTGATTTATGTATGCTTTTCTAAGAAATAAAACTAATTTTATTATATTGTTGTTTCTATAACTTTAGTTACTTGTACACGCGTTTGTATTTAGATAAAACTACTTAAGTTAAAACTAAATATAAAATGTTATTAAGAATATATCTTAATAAATTGTATTACTAATAAAATTTATGAAATTCATAGCCCACAAATTTGGGGTGTAGATTGATCGTATGCACAAGATGGTCGATGTTGTTGTAAAATTTATGACAAACGTATACTAAGGCGATATGTATTATATTATTAACCCGGCCGGTTACCAAAAAAATAACTTTGACCGTATTTCAGTGATTTCGCACCAATAAATACAAAATCTTACCATACATTGCAAATATACATATATATATATTGACCCAAAAGTTTACATAAATATAAATGTCAATTGTTTTACTTTAATTTCTGCACTGATTTGTTAATCAGATAAACTGAATGATATTGATTGTAAGGTTCTTACTACTTAATGAAAATAAATATCTTTTCTCTAAAATCATCAATAACATTACCTAATTAGCTACCAAAAAAACTTTGACTGTAAATATTTGACTTTATCCTACAATAATTATATGTGAATAATTTTATTTTATTTTTGTCAACATATGTGAATAACTTTTACCATCAAAATAATATTATTAATGTGTATGGAAGATTCATTTACGGTAAAACTAGGCCTCTACATAAAATCTAAAATCTGAAACCAAACAAAAAATGAATCAAATAGTCATAAAATTCATAACGGATTTTAAATACTGTATGTCTATCCGATATCTTAACCAGGACCAAACCCGATCTAAAACAAAAAAAAAAAACTGAAAAAGATATCAAAAATGAAAGTATATATTCAAAACATTAGTTGTATTTATTTATAATTTTATATCCAAAGTACCAACCTAAATATCTGAAAAGTTTTAGTTATCTTTAAATTAAAAGATCTTAGCATATTCTCATCTTACAAGAAAGCTTTGTTTTCTAAGCAAACATAGTAATTCACTAGAAACCTTCTTAGATCCACAAAATGTCTCCCTATTGTAGCCCATTTCTTGAATTTGAATCCAAAGAGATGTTGTGGTCGTCTTTTTTTCCGTCTTGTAAGCCCTCGCAATATTGGAAGTCGAACCAACCTTTAAGAACAACTTCAGAACAGCCTACACATATGACAAAGAAGAACAATACCTAAACTAACGAAAACAGAGCCGATGAACCCAGATTGTCGAAACCAAGACGAGATCTGCAAACTTCGAAGAACAGAGATGAAGTGAACCAAAAATACTTTGTGTTCCCAAAAATCAAACCTAACCGATTTGAACTAGATACCTATCTGAACCAAAACCAAACCAAATAATCATAAAATTCAAACAGATACTAAACTCTCCTATCTAATTAGGTATGACCAAAATCTAAATGTAACCATATTTTGGATCGTAACCAGATCGTTTTTAAACTGTACATGTATAAAATGGTTAATAACGTAACTGTTAAAATAGATTCGATACAGTTAAAAACTATACTAACAATAACCGTTATTTAACCGTAACTGTATCAAAACCGTTAGTTAACAATATGGTTAACTACGTGATTAAGCGTATTTAAAACCTTAAAAATGTAGTCGTAACCAATCTTTTAAGTTAAAACCTAGAAGTACGGTTAACTTCATTTTTCTAATCGATATAGTATTTTTGCAACAGTTTTTGTCGGGTTGGGAAAAATGCATTTGAGTCAATTTTGTATTCATCCATTTAATAATTTTCTTCATTAAATCTTAGTTGGGTTGGTTCAAATAAAAGAACATTCTAGATCCATTTTTAAAACTCTTACACCGGCTATGTCTATATTTAACAATATAAATATTTAGAAATCGGTCAAGATTTAAAATTATGAATCTCTTATCATCTTTGTTTGATTTTTTACCGGTTTTAAATCATCATATAATATATAAAGTTAAAAAGTCACAATTTTAGAAACAGATATATATATATATATATATATTACCCAATTGATAAAAAATGTGTGAGTTTAACGTCACACATCGGCTAAATGTTGAGACAATGATTCAGAATTATATCGTAAATGATCATCATAAATAAAATAAATTGATTTTTTGGCAGGACTTGTTTAACGGGATGGATTTTTGAATCAACATCGAAAAACAAATAAAATATTATTAATTTGTTGCTTCGATACAGGTTAAATCTGTATAATTTAGAGAAGATTGTATAAAGAAAAATTCTTTCTAATGCCCTTTTCATGATGCCCCTTTTAAACTCTACCCTTTTGTTTTATCCATTTTCATTTCTACCCTCTTTAAATTTTTAATGACCATTTTACCCCTATTTGAAAATTGTTTTAGGTTAACAAAATGAAATATTAATCGTTTTCGCCTAAAATATTCCAAAACAAATTTCCCGCCAAAATTTTTCGAAAAAACAAATTTCCCGCCAAAATTATTTTTTCAAAAATAAATTCCCGCAGAACAAACTTTTTCGCGGGAAAAATATTTACAAGGGATTTTAAAATGATTTTAAAATATTTACAAGGAATTTTAAAAGGAAGACTTACAATGGATTTTAAAAGGTTTATAAAAGATTTACAAGGGATTTGAAAAGAGTTTTAAAAGATTTACAAGAAATTTTAAAAAGGTTTTATAAGATTTGCAAGGGATTTTAAAGGGATTTAAAAGATTTACAAAAGTTTTTTAAAGGTTTAAAATTGTTTTAAAAGGATTTTAAAATATTTACAAGGGATTTTAAAAGGGTTTTAAAATATTTACAAGGGATTTTAAAAGGGTTTTAAAATATTTACATATGTTTTTTAAAGTTTTTTAAAGGGTTTAAAAGTGTTTTGCAAGATTTACAAGAGATTTTAAAAGGGTTTTAAGAGATTTACAAGAGATTTTTAAAGGGTTTAAATGGAGTTTAAAGGATGTACAAGGGTTTTTAAAAGATTTTTGAAAAAGTTACAAGAAGATCCTTTAAAAAATCATGTAAATCTTTTTAAAACCTTTTAAAATCCCTTGTAAATCTTTTAAAATCCTTTTAAAATCTCTTGTAAATGTTTAAAAACCCTTTTAAAATCTCTTGTAAATCTATTTCCCGCCAAAAAAAAATTACAATGATTTTTAAAAGTATTTTTTGGCTGAGAAAAAATTTGTTACGAAAAAAAATTTGGCGGGAATTTTTTTTTTGCCAGGAAAAAAGTTTGGCAAAAATTTTTTTTTTGGCGGAAAAATTTCAGTTTCCAATTACATGTTTCTATTAGATGAGGGTAATTTGGTCATTTTGTTCAAGAGAAAGGGTATTTTTAAAAATTGACAACATAAAAGGGTATTGTTGCAAATGAGTAGTAAAAAATGAGTAGCTTTGCAAATCAAAACAAATAAAACGTTTCATGGTATAATGTTATTTAATAACAATTGTAAGCCATACAATATAAATGTCTAAGAGAAAACACTATACAGTTTCCAAAGTTTTATCTATAATAAATAGTCATTAAATTTAGAAAACACTATTGTTAGAAAATAAATCATGGGACGGGTTAAAAATTATAGGACATGTTATATTTTGGTACATGATTATGTAGTGGATGGGTTTGAATGAATATTTATAAATATTTTAAATAATATTAGCTTGCCATTTTGATACAGTTAAAATCTTCAGTTTATTAACAATTATCTCGTGGAATCGTGGGATACAGTTACTTAATAACAATTGTAAACTATAAAATATAAATATTTAATAAATAAATATAATTTGTAAGCTTTTATATATACTAATTTTACAAAATAAATTGTCTCCTAGTATACCGCGGGCTAAAATCTAGTTACAAAGTTATTTCACTAAAACAGTACATTGCTTAAATTATTTAATGTGCCACTACTTTTTTCCATAAATCAAACAATAAGAAGTTTATATAATTATTATTTCTCCTCTTATAATCGTTTCTTAATGCTCACAACATCCTTTCTTTAGTATTATTTTTGTTTGGAATACATATTGTTAATAACTCAATCATTATAATTGTGACCATTAATTTAATTATTTGTACTTTTATTTTAAGAAAAAACAAATTGCTCATTTCCTATAGATATTTGAAACACATAATCACGTAAAATAAATATTATTTGATATATTATTATTTATTTATTTTATTATAAAAGTTAAGAAAATATAATTGTTTGCCTCATATATTAACTATATCATAATTGTAACTGTAACTGTAACCGTATATACAACAGTTAAGAAAATTTATAACTGCAATCGGTGATTAATAAACCGTAATCGAGGTCATGCCTAATCTAAATTACTCAAATTCAAGAAAAACCCCCAACCGTATTCGATCCAAAACCTGAATGTCTATACCTAAACAAAATTAAAAATAAATAAATAAGTTTAAAATTTAGACTTTTCTAGACAAAAATCGTATAAATATAGCTTTCCATAAAAATTTAGAAAAGTGACTTCTTTTTTGTTTTTCTTACACCAGAGAATTTACAGTAAGAAAAATAGAAAATGAATATCACAAAAGCTTATGTGATATTTTTCCTTGTATTCATACTAACAAATTCATTGTCCAACGTTCTGGCTTCATCAGGTTTGTTGTTTTTTTTCTAATTATTTTAAAGTCATTCTGAAGCAATTATTGAATATTTTAGTTTTCCTATCCAAAATTGTAAAACCGATTTAATGTATGTGTTTGTAGATTTTACTTTTCTTTAATATATGATTTAAACCATGTACAAGAAGGTACGGAACATTTGAAAATGTTTTCATGACTGTTTCCTCAAAGGATACAAAGATGGAAATTGTGTTGCTGGACGATGTTGTTGCAAAAATTTATAGAAATCGATCAGCTTTTGTACCATTGAATTATGTTTTCTTATCATCAGATTTATGCATGCTCTTCAATGAAATAAATACAATTAATGTTGATAACTATATGATGCTTAGTTAGTTGTGTTTGTGTTTATAAAACAAACTTGTATTAAGTTTGTGCTATGCAAATGCCCAAAATTGAAAATTTACAAAACTTAATAGAAATTTGTATTCTAACTTTTTTTTTTTTTTAAAGAGCCAATTTTATAACTCTATAACCAGCGAGAGAGAAATGGGCAGGTGTGCAGTGTTTCAGGTTGGTATCTTAATGTGTAATGAGTCATTCGAAAGGTTTCTTGTTTCAATGGCATCTACTAGCTTTTCTTATACTTTTTGAGGTTTTTGGTGTCGGATCAATATCATAGAGCATTTCTATTAATTAAGGGTAAAACCTACCGATTAAAATCATTTTTAAAAAAGTATGAAAAAGAAGGTATGAGAAGTTTTTGTTTAAAATATATCATCAGTTCTTAACAAAAAATCTTACACATGTCATTTACTTAGCGGTTTAGTTGTTAAGACTGATGGAGGTTCTCTAAGTAAGGCATTGGAATGCGTTCGATTTTTGGTTTTTCTTTGGCTAGGTTGCGGTCGGTATTCTGTTGTAGGTAGTTGAGATTTTATATCAACTCATTAGGGTTATAGATGATTTAGTATATTGCCCCCTTGCTAAGTTATCTGTAGGATTCTTCATCTTGGTTGTTCTTAATGCTAGTTTTAGATTGATCACCTAGAACTTGATTTCAGGTAATAGGTATACCCACCATAAGTATCTTTTACCAGAACTACTATTTAACGAGCCTAGTTTATAGGTGTGTAATAAGAATTGGCCTATCTACTAAAGTAAATTTATCAAACTCGTTTAACAAGCATATTTAGGTATAAGATTTCACAGCACATCACCGAAAAGCTTAGCTCTAGGCATAGTGAGTTTCACGGAACATCACCGGTTATTCAATAATTAGAGTTTGAGTTTAAAAACGGTTTGATAACAACCTACCTATTTCTAGATATACTAATCATATGTTTCCTTAGAATACCCTAAACATGACGTTTTATTATATTTTATTTTACATCTATCTCATAATCTATTTTTTGCTTTTTGTTTTATTTTATTTTCTTACTTATTTGTTTAGCTTAATTCGAAACCATTAGTCTATTGTGTGATCCGAGGGTTTTGTGGAATTCGATCTTAACGTACTACTATCGATTTCTTATTTGAGAGAGTGGTCTTACAATTAATTTGACCTATGTGGTCGGTATTCTGTTGTGGGTAGTTGAGATTTTAATAACTTCACAGTCTGAACATTAAAAAATATGAATTTCAAGGGTTCAGAGGATGGATTGCCAATTTTGAGTACTCATGTTTTCGGCATATATGAGAAGAATTGACGTGTCATCTTTCATGAATCAAGGTCTGGTATGGCCTGTATTGACGTTATAAGGGCTGGTTCTTTATTGGTAGGTTCTCATCCCTTACACGAATTTTCAGAGCCTTATTTGTTTTTCGAAGAAGAAAATTTAAGTAGAGGGTTTGGTTCTACGTTTTCGAAACGTACATATTTATATCTGAAGTTTGATACAAATTTTGTTTTACATACTCATATCATATATATTGTTTTTATATGCATATTACTTCTCTCTTCTTTTTGAAGTCATAAATCAAATATACATATATATATAAGGTGATAGGTTATGAAACAAAATACAATTAATGTTATTTTTTTAATGGTTGGTTATGTGTGATAACCAAATTTACTAATACAATTAAGATATAGCACCTAATTTAAAAAGTTAAGAGACTGACACGAGGGGTTGATGAAAATTACCATTTTCGTGTTTGTTTTTTCTTAATGAAATGTGAAATTGATTAATCAACTTAAACTATACACAAAGTGTTTAATCATGTAAAAACAGAGTTCTTATAGTGAGAAGGGAGAATACTAATGGGCCAACATAGTTACAAAACTTTACTCTACTCAATAAAATTAAATCTATAACCTTTGTAACATTTATTTTACATTTTAGAGTTAAAATCGAAAATAAAATATGGAAATAACTAAATAATAATGAAAATGATGAAACTAAAGTAAAAAATAAGCGAACTCAATGCTAGAAAAGAGACTCCTGAATGCATATGGTCTGGCCCTCCATACAAAATGTAACTACCCCAATCATCTCTAAACATCGCTCTGATGTTGTAGAACTTAGGGTCGTCTACTAGTACTCCTACATCACGAACGGACTTGAATCTGTTGTTATCGACAATCTCCAAATTGTGAAAGTAGCTAACTTTTCTGAAGCCTCCGTCGGAGAAGCGACCAGATCCCATTTGTGTTGTTGTGTGTCGGCCAAGACTTTGTGAATTCACGACCTCACCACCCCATTGCACGTCGTCTGCATAAGCTAAATTTGGGAAAATTGTACCTGGCCAATATCCAACCAATGAATGGTTGGATCCCAAACTCAGCCACCAGTTTTCGGACTCTTGATCCTACATAATTATTTATAAATAACGATATTTAATTTTTAATTTTGAAATGTAAAATTTGTTACGTTAAAATAAAAGTTTTTAACAGCAAACTAACTAACTTTCCATACTGATACAGTGATCTCAAATTGTTTACCCTCGAATGTAGAGACAGGAGTAATGGTGCCTCCAAGAATAATGGTGTTACTTGTTTGTATGAACCACGACACTGAAGGTTGTAGCATCCGGTTACATTGTAGGTGTCGCTCTGAATAAAAGTTTATATTATTTTTGTAAGTAAACTTATCGAAGTCATGTTATTGTACATGGTTTTAAATTAAGTATTTCAAAATAAGCAATGCACTAAAACTCTTTACTATATATGCATTAAAAGTGAAACTACGTAAAATTTAATATGATATTTAAAAAATTTCTTTTAGAATTAATACTAGCAAATGAAAATTTAATCTGATTAGAAATTGAGAGTGTAATTGTTAAGGATGAGAGTTACTATTTGCATTCAAGCTATGTAATATATACCTCTAAATAGAAGGACTAGTTGAGAAAATTATTCTTTGATTGTCTTTTGGTAAACTCTATATGGAATAACTAAAATCGTAATTCTGATAACTTAAATCAAGAGATTACACTTAATTGAGTAATTAAACTTTCAAGTTTGAAAACCAAAACTACCGTTCAAATCATATTTTAAGATATTCGAATATGTTTGATATTTTGTATTCACTATATGTCTATATTGTCGGATCGGATCTCTATTTCTTTTACAGTAGTTTTATGCACATTTTTCCTTTTAAATTCGACTAGATTTCATTAAAACAAAGGGACTGGATTTATGTGCAGATACAATAATAGTGTTTGTATATAAAAATTATATTTCTCCTTTAAAACGAAGGTTAGTATTACTTCATACTAGTTAATTTTTAAACAATTCTAAAAAATAACTTAACATTTTAGATTAATGGTCTTAATAGTAATAATAATCCTTATTTTTATTGTAAGACATATGAGATAAAATGAATCAACTTTTTTTATGAACCACACTTAGTTACTTATTGTCTTGACTTATTGTCTTGATACAAATCCGGTGAAACCTAAAAAATAAAAAAAATAAATAGTATAAAATGTATTAGTCATTATGTATATATTAAAAAACAAAAAGTAATAATAACACCATAAATTTGAAACATACATGCCAACCAACTTCAATGCTGTTAAGATCGTTCCTGTCGTAACTTCCCGAAGTAATCCAAATTTGTGACAAGCTAAACTCGCCTTCTGCTTCTACGGTTGGGTTCTACACATTCATCGTAGCCTTTGCTCCATACATTTTCGGATGAGTTTCTGTCTTTACGACCGCATGCTGTTATTTTTCAAGTTATAATGTCAATTACTAAAACAGACAATAAATATGATGTTTGTAAAATAGGTATGCTTCTATCAGTCACATATGTAATTGTTTAAATATTATAAGATTTTCGCACATGTTTAATTTAAAAATTGTAGCAGTGATTCTTCTAACCTTAATTTTACTTTCTAACAATAATAATCAAATAAAAACTTATATTTAACAATAATAATAAAATAAAAACTTATATTTACCAGTAAAGGTTAGTGTATACTGTATAGGTTACGCAAGTTTTATCCTTAATAATAAAATCTTATAAGGGTACACTCTGAACTATGAAGCAATACACGCAGATTTTTTTTTGTTTTTTTTTGTTAAAACGCCTTCTTAGTTACGTTCTTATACACAAAATTTAAAACATCTAACTTTTTCAAAGAAAAAAAAAAACCTAAAACATTTATCAATTAAAAACGGAATCAATATATAAACAGTTA
>Ga0041059_1002382_pt1 | contig 14093 bp, 12 predicted proteins | sample AraColnosormetaG_FD_56232 | JGI IMG/M metagenome (GOLD analysis project Ga0041059, IMG submission 56232) | Arabidopsis roots microbial communities from North Carolina, USA - Col MF nosort | ecosystem: Host-associated > Plants > Roots > Unclassified | place: USA: North Carolina | collected...
AAAAGAATAANTCTGGGGAGANAAANAACACCAAAGCAAAAAAAAAAAAAAAGAATGGTCGATTTATCATGGTATAGTACATAAATGTAGAAGGATCTTGAATGTTAGCTTGTTGATAAGATCCAGCGATGAAAGCCTGGTAGATATAGTTGTGGAACTTAGGTATGGTATCTAGAATGTTGTGTAAGCTTGCAGAGACGTACATGTTGTTTAGGATTTGATTAACTGCTAGACATATGGATTTGGTTAGGATGATCAAGGCAATAAGCTCGAGATTGTTGGGAGTTCTAGTGTTTTAAAACCTTTTCCACGGGTTCGGCTTTTGTGTTTTGCTTGATGGCAAGCAAAAGCTAAGTCTGGGGGAGTTGATATAACCCTATTTTTACTGCTTTTAGCTATGATTTAGGTATAGGTTTTAGAGTCCTTTTGTTATTTCTAGAGTCTTTTCTAGTCTTTTTCAGGTCTTTACATGTTTGATATGCATTTGGAGATTATAGAGCATTCTGGAGCAAACCAGACAACTTAAGTTGCAGATGCAGTTCGCAGACCAAAATCCACGTAGGTGTCGAACGACACCACCCCTGGTGTCGAGCGACATCATTACTATCTTACTTAGCTTAATTCAAAACCTTGGTCTATTGTGTGATCCGAGAGCTTTGTGGAATTCGACCCTTAAGTGCTACAATTGATCTCTTGTTTGAGAGAGTGGTCTTAAGGCAATTTGACTTATATCAAATTTGGCGCCGTTGCCGAAGTTCTCTACGATTCACCATTAGATTAGGATTAGAATTTTGTCTAAGCTTTTATTTTTTATTTTTTCTTTTTATTTACTTAGTCTTTCTCTTTTCTTTTTCTTGTGTGTTTCAGGTGTTTGTCTAATCACAGAACCAGGACCAAACGAGAAACATGAACGAGAGTAAGATTGCTGGGATCATGGCTAAGCTGAACGCGATCCACAATCAACTTGTGGAGGATGTCGATTATGTTCATAGCAGAGATTTTCCGAATCAGAGATTTGATCACCAACAAGGCTACATAGGTTCCTATGGGAATGGTCCAACGAGCTACACTCAGAATTCTCAATTCTAGCAACCGCTTCAGAATAGCAATAGTTTCAGCTTCACAAGAAACTATGATCTTGCTTCTTACCAAGCCCCCCCCCCTCCACCTGCACCTAGAAGCAAGATCGAATCATTGAAGGAACATATTCTCGAAGGTCAAAAGAGGATCTTAGAGTGACCTATCCCTAGATGGAATGAAAGCAGCCTCACTACTTCTGGCATGCTGCTTCAGTGGAAAGTGAGTATGAGTTAGTGAAGATTGAGGAAAGTGACGATTTTGAAGTTGTAGAGGCAGTGTCGAACGACACCACCCTTGGTGTCTATCGACACCATCACATATATACGAGACATAAGGCTGTGATGAAGCAAAATCGACCATGCTCGACATTGATCTCCAGAATCGCTCGACACAAATTAGTAGTGTCGACCGACACCACCTGGGTGTCGATCGACACCAGTACCAACTTGAGGAAGTGTCGACGTTTGACAGAGCAGAATCGACCGAGATGGATAGAGCAGGATCAATACCAGGCAGTAGTGTCGACCGACACTCACCTAGTGTCAATCGACACTGGACACAGACTTCACCAATCAGCCTTGACTTTCCACCTGTTGCTGAACTAGTCTACACACCTGAAATTCCTTGTCCATTGCCTCAACCGTATTTGCAAGGGATTCAGGAGGAGGACTGGAAGGCTCCACAGAATCAGGGAGACAAAAAGGAAGACAATTATCGTCTCAGAACAGATTGGATGTGCCAAGTCTGCGTCGGAGCCTATCTCCTGAAAACGAGCAGGATAATACTCAAAGAATGCTTGACAAGTTAGATCAGATCGATGAAAGAAGAGATTCAGCCCTGGTGTGACTACAAAATTACCAAAATGAAATGGCTCGGGGCAAACAGGGAAGGACCATACCTAATTTTGAGAGTCGTCCGACCCGGTGTCTACGAACTCGCCGACTTAATTGGCAAAGCCATTCCAAGATCCTGGAATGCCATGCACCTCAGGAAATACTATAACTAAATCTAAGAAGCATGAACTTGAACTACGAGGTGGCTTGATCCCTGAAAAGGGTACGTAGGCAACTCGTCTTCGGATCGGGTCGCAACCGAAAAGTTTCACCCAAAAAGAAGTCCAGTTTGCTCACAATGGCTCGTAATCAATAAAACGGTTCGGGTTTTAAAGAATGACTCAGTTATTCTACGATTCGGCATCATATAAGGAAAAAATTGGACTTATAATAAAGAGTCAGAAACTTGATCTTCATAAAAATGTGGATAAAGTCGTCCAGGCATAAGTTCTACAAAAAATGGATAAAGCCTTCCAGGCACAAACACTAAAACAAGATAAAAAATAACGGAGTCCCGCCTCGGGCTTCTAATCAAGCTCTTCAGATGGGCGTACTCCTTCTGCAGGCAAGAGCGAGCCAGATTAATCACCTTTGCCTGCAAGCCAGATTAATCAGCGATTCCGGCTTCATCAGCGAGAGTCTCAACCGGCTTAAGCCCACCAGGACTCCGAGGAGTAGGCTCGAGAGCAGGGGCTTTAAGCTCGTCTTTCAGCTCGATCATTAGGTGAGTGAGATTTGCCTCGGCGTCGGCAAAATCTTACAACCACTTCTCAACCAGGTCTTTCTCGGTCGCCAAAGCTCCGCCATCCTCGAGTGATTTGATCAGTTGCCCATTGGCCCGTGCCTGGGACAAGTACATAAACTGATCGTTAGCCTCCTCGGTGACTTTGAGCCTCGCTGCGAAAGCCTCCGAATCGAGGCTCACAATCCCAAAGTCTTCTCGCCTCGGTAAGCATTCGCTTGCAGCGAACGACTTCGGAATTCAATTTAAGGTTGTGCTCGACCAACCTGACATCGTTATCCTTGTTGACAGAGGCTTCTCGTTCAGCTTCCTCCTTCGCAAGATTCGCTTCGGCGGCCTTGGAGATTGCCTCGTTCCTTTCCTGCTCGGCAACTTCGCCCTAAACTCGGCCTCAGCCAATTTATTGATTGCCGCAAAATTTTATCGCATGGCTGAGTCATAGGGCTGCACCATCTGATTCATCGAGGCGACGACCTGAAAAGCAAACAAAAATAAAGCTAGTCCGAATTCATTCCGACACACGGACATACAATTTAGGCAAAAGGAAAACAAACAAAATATACATAACCTCAGGACGTGAGACGCCGTCTCCGCATATTTCCTCGACTCCAGCAAAGTATCTGGAGGAGGGAGCAGATAACCCGTGCAGGCCCCAAGTAGAGGCTTATCCGCCTCATCGCTCTCAAAATTTGAAGTTCTTTGTTGGATTCTTTCTTTAAATTCGAACCGTTTCATTGATTTGAGCCAATGTATGTGAACAAGACTTGTGATCGAAACTTCTCGGTTGTGACCCGATATGATTCATTTCCCGACCAGCGTTTAGGTACGAGCTGGGTACCGGTGTTTAGAGTATAACCGGGTTTTTGAAGATAAAAGAATTTTGAGCAAAAGTTATTAGACAGATTTTATCTTGTATTTATATAGCGTGCTATCGCCAAGCAGGCGTAAGAGATACTCCGAGCCGTCGCTCATCGTATTAGCCGAAGCGTTCAAAAATTGTGAATCGAATTATTATTTATGCCGAAGTTAAAACTTACAAAATAATAAATGGGAGTATGCATACACGGACCCACTCCCCCTTTTTTTAATGGGGGGTTAGCTGAACTCGTCCGAAGATGAGCTGCCTACGTACCCTTTTCAGGGATCAAGCCACCTCGTAGTTCAAGTTTAGTCACCTCGGATTTAGTTGTAGTATTGCCTTAGGTGCATTGCGTTCCAGGATGTTGGAATAGCTTTGCCGCTTAGGTCAACAAGTTCATATACCCTGGGTCGTACGACCTTCGAGATCAGGTACGGTCCTTCCCAATTCGCCCCGAGCTTCCCAGCGTTCGGTTCGGCGGTGTTTTGAAAAACTTTTCAGAGAACTCGGTCCCCTTCGTGAAATCTTTGCTGTCGGACGTTCGAGTTGTAATACCGATCCGTCTCATTCCGATAATTTTTTATTCGCACCAAGGCTGAATCTCTTCGTTCATCTATTAGATCGAGTTTGTCGAGTAACCTCCGAGTATTATCTGGTTCGTGCTCGGGAGACAAGCTTCACCGCAGACTCGGTATCGTCATTTCGGGTGGAATTACACATTCTGTTCCGTAGACTAAGGTGAATGAGGTTTCTCCCGTGGCTCGACGAGGAGTCGTCCAATGCGACCATAGAACACCTTCGAGTTCGTCGGACCACAAGCCCTTTTTAGCATCGAGCCGTTTCTTCAAACCTTCGAGGATTGTTTTGTTTGCGGCCTCAGCTTGGCCGTTTCCTTGGGGATATCGTGGTGTTGATTTGCTAAGTCGAATTCCCCACTTATCGCAGAAGCCTTGGAAGCGGCTTGATATGAACTGTGAGCCGTTATCTGTAACAATATCGTAAGGTATCCCGTGGCGACATAAGATATATTTCCACACGAAACTCTCGACTTGAGCGTCCTTGATGCTGGCATAAGATTCAGCCTCTATCCACTTAGATAAATAATCGGTTAAGATGAAAACTAACTTTTTCTGCTTCGAGGCATGCATAGGTCCGATTATGTCCATCGACCAACGCATGAATGGATATGGCGAGGCGATTGATGATAAGAGCTCGGCCGGTTGATGGATCGTTGGCGCGTGCCTTTGACATTTTTCGAATCGCTTGGAGAATTTTTCACAATCTTTAATCATCGTTGGCCAGAAGAACCCGAGCTGGGTATTCTCCATTGAATTGATTTGCGATGAGCTGAGAGTCACAAAAAGCTCGGATTTTCGCGATTTTTAGCCCTCGAGTTAGATTAAGTCCGATCACGAGCGCTTCGTACTCGCCCACGTTGTTGGTAGCCTCAAAGTTCAATCTGAATGATTTTTCGAGAACTTCTCCCGTTGGCGAAGTGAGATGGATGCCCACGCCCGAGCCTTGCTTTGATGACGAGCCGTCTACATGCATTAGCCAAGTTGTATCGAGCGGGTTCTCCCGGGTCTCCTTTGTGGGTAGTTCGACGATAAAATCGGCTAGGACCTGTGATTTTGCACATGTTTTGTTCCTATACTCGATGTCATGTTCGTTGAGCTCGATTGCCCATTTAGCCAAGCATCCCGATTGGCTTGGACTATGTAGGACAGCGCGGAGCGGCATGGATCCCATTAATACGATGGAGTGGGATTGAAAATAGGGTCACTGTTTCCGAGCCGACATTACGACTGCTAAAGCTAGTTTTTCCATTTGCGGGTAGCAAGATTCTGCGCCCTTGAACGTCTGCGAGACGTAAAAAAATTGGTTTTTGTTCGCCTCTGTCTTCTCGAACTAACACTCCGCTGACTGCAGTGTCCTACACGGCAACATACAAGTAGAGTGGTTCCGCGACTACAGGTTTTGCGAGGATTGGTGGGGTCGCCAGATACCTCTTGAGTTCCTGAAAAGCCTCTTCGCATCGGGTTGTCCATTCGAATTTCATGTTTTCCCGGAGCACATCGTAAAAAGCCAAGCATTTGTCGGTGGATCGGGAGATGAATCGGTTAAGGGCTGCAACTCTTCCAGTTAGGCGCTGTACTTCTCGCTTGTCTTGAGGCGATATCATTCCTAATAATGCCTCAATTTGCTACAGATTTCCCTCGATGTCGCGATGTGTGACTAGATATCCGAGGAATTCACCGGATCTTACCCCGAAGCGGCACTTGGCTGGGTTAAGTTTGACGTTGTTGAGGTTGAGCTGCTGGAAACATTCGCGCAAATGGGATATGTGTTCTTCCTCTTCCATGGATTTAACCAGCATATCGTCGATGTATACTTCCATTGTCCTCCCGATATGTAGTGCAAAGATTTTATTGACGAAGCGTTGATAAGTTGCCCCGACGTTCTTAAGCCCGAACGGCATCACTCGGTAGCAAAACATTCCTTGTTCTGTGTAAAAAGTGGTTTTCTCTTGGTCTTCGGGGTTCATCATGATTTGGTTGTAGCCAGCGAAAACGTCCATGAATGATAGCAATTTGTTTCCAGAGGTTGATTCCTCGAGGCGATCGATATGCGGTAATGGGAAACTGTCCTTTGGGCAGGCTTTGTTGAGGTCAGTGAAGTCTACGCAGACTCTCCATTTGCCATTTTTCTTCATTACCACGACTGGATTTGCGCGCCAATTGGGGTAGTTTGCCTCGGTGATGGAATTGATCCTTAACAGTTTCTCTACCTCGGCTTTCACAGCTTCCGCTCGCTCCCGACCCCATTTTCTCCTCTTTAGTTTAACGAGTTTAAACGTTGGGTCGTGCGGGTACCAACGAGCGGGTACCAACAAACGGTTGCACCATCCAGACGGTCCTTACACCTTTTGGTCGAGACACCTCTTCATTCGTGAGCTACCACAGTCCACCAGCTCGAGTGTCAGCTGACTGGACCACCCCGCTGGGTCAGTACTCGATCAGCTCACCTAGTTCAGTCAAGCTATCGGTCAGCTCACCTAGCTGAGCTAGCTAGTCTTCCAGCTGGTTTAGCTCACCTAGCTTAGCTAGCTAGTTCATCCAGATTGTCCAGCTCACGTAGCTGGTTTAGCTTGAACTTTCTCGTTATTCCGACTAAGTATTTTGGTCCGTTCCTCTACCATGATCTAGTTTTCCCCTAAAACAAACCGGCCTCTTTATGAACGCGGGATGCAGGCGTTAGAAGTTTACCCCCTTAAACTGAATTCGTCCTCGAATTCGGCGAGTGATCTTGGTTACTCCCTAACTTGGGACACGGGCGTTACAAGTCTACCCCCCTTAAACTGAATTCGTCCTCGAATTCAGCGGGTGTAAGATCTTCTTTACTCCTTAATGTTTTCCCATCTTTAGCCTCTCCGAGACTTTAGATATCATATTTGATCAAATCTCTATTTCCGAGTTTGATCAAGTTTCCCGATCTTTGTCTCTTACGACACTCGATCAAATTCCTGATCCTGGTCCTTTCCCGGACTCGATTGATATTTTCTGATCTTTGTCTCTTCCGACATTCGATCAAATTTCTGATCCTAGTCCTTTCCCGGAATCGATCATATTCTCGACATAAGTCTCTTTCCGACTTTGTCAATATTTCCGACCTTGGTCCCCACCGGACTCGGTCAATATTCCCGATATAGGTCTGTTTTCGACCTTGTTGTTTTTTCCTTGATCTTGGTCAATCTCCAATAAGATCAAAACTCTAGAAATAGTCAAAACCCGACTAAGTCTGTACCCGATCTTAGTCAAGTTCTGACTAGATCCAAATTCCATTGATATCGGTCCATCTCCGAATATATCTACCCACTTTCCCGTTATGTTAAAAGTTTTGAATACAAAGATAATATCTTGGTTCTTGATCGTGAGTTGGGTAACTATTTTCGTTTCCAAACACATCGATCCCTCAACTTCCTTATCCGCCAAACTCTTACTATGACGTTTTCCCGAGCACTTATCCATCCTAGGATCAAGCATGCTCTAATACCAACTTGTGAGACCCCGTCCCGGACGTCTCGGTGTCCGGGAACCTTGGACTCACGTTTGCGCCTCTTCATGGCCGAATCTCTTAATTTTTCGCGATTCAACATAGAATTGCCTTTACGAGGCTAAATTCTATAATCACTTTCTTATTACACAGCGGAAGTCTTTCTAACCTTGGTTTAATTCCAGCCAACCCTTGTATCGGTTCCATCATCTTTGTCCCTTGGACTTAGATCGATCCTTTACTCGGTCAAGATATGCATAATGTTCGCTAACCATTCTAAGCCTAACAATCGCATATTTCTTTATCCTAATTTCACGGTCAATTACCAAATGTCTATCTTAACTAATACGCTAGATCGTTACATACCTTGGCCAATATGCGGATTTGATTCCTTAGCCCATTTGTCGCCTTACTCCATTCGTTCAACGACTCGTATCCGATCGTGAATTGATGAACCAATCTCTATTGTTTCTTAGCCATACAACCAACCAACCCCACTAACCTAAGTCCAACGATAGAGATTGGGGATCGTACGATTCCCTTGGATCACGATGACCGAATCAAGCTCTTGGCTCATTGGTCCATCCGTCCTCCAAACGTACGCCCCTTCGGTTTCATGGTGCTCGATTGAGCCCTCGACTTATCGAACCATCCATATTTCCGATCCGGTCGTTTAACACTACGACCGCCCACAGTTTACTAACCACATACCCGTCCGGTCCATGGTGGTCTGTAAATCTTTCGGCTTATCGATCCATCCATACGATCCGAATGATTTCATTATCACACCCAAGGGTCTATGGTTTCATCCATCGGTTAATCATAGGCTAGCCCATGAAATCCTTCTTCTGTCAGTCTTAGGTTTGCTCGCGTGTCCAACATCCGTTTTGTCCATCGAATCTCACCGTAGACTTTCACGTTGGTTATCCGTCGAGTCACCCTTTGGTCTTACCGATCTCCGATCGGTTTTACCATGGCAGAGGAGATCGATACATGAAGGTAGCCGCGATATTGATCCTATGTGGTGAATCACGTTCCTTACCCATTCTTGGTGCTTTCTCCCTTTACCGGTAAGATTGCATCCATGGGCGACCTTTGGGTATGTTTGGATGCACTTACCCTTGTGCTTCCTCGAACACTTTTCTCGATCCATCCCATCCGATGATGGGTCTGTCTGACCCGTTCCGTCTGATGATCGGCCTGTCCCATCCGATCCGTCCGACGATCAGTCTGTCTGATCCAATCCGTCTGGCCGATCCGATTAGTCCGATGATCGGTCTGGCCGATCCGATCCGTCTGGCCGATCCGATCCGACGATCGGTCTACCAGATCTGATTTGTCTCTAAGACGAACGGTCTACCCTCCCATCCTCTACACTCCATCGAACCGTTGGACCGGGAGGTAGCATGCGCATCAGTTCGGTTGAGTTATACTCGCCGAGCCGCACCCCCTCTCCGACCAACAACTTCGGGATGTGTTGGGATTGTTTTGAGAATGTTTTGTGGTGTATGGATGATGTGTGAGATGCCTTGGGCGTCCTCCCTTATATAGGGGAGAATGGATGCTTCCCGAAGCATCACATTCGTTCCTTGCACCCTTCCGAAAGGTCACATCCGTTTCTTGCATCCTTCCGAAAGGTCACATCCGTTCCTTGCATCCTTTGGGCGATGCAACCGTTTGTTGGTACCCGCTCGACCTTACACCTTTTGGCCGAGACACCTCTTCATCCGTGAGCTACCACAGTCCACCAGCTCGAGTGTCAGATGACCAGACCACCCAGCTGGGTCAGTACTCGATCAGCTCACCTAGCTCACCTAGCTAGTCTTCCAGCTGGCTGGTTTAGCTCACCTAGCTTAGCTAGCTAGTTCATCCAGCTTGTCCAGCTCACCTAGCTGGTTCACTTGAACTTTCTTGTTCTTCCGACTAAGTATTTTGGTCCGTTCCTCGACCATGATCTAGTTTTCCCATAGTGGGATGACCATAGCGGGGAGACGAACATTAGGAAATGCCGGAACTAGGATGTTTTACGTTGCTTCTGCAAAATTACTTGTTATTATGTAAATTTTAACGAGGATCCGATATAAAGATATATTTTTGGGTAACTCTTTGCCAAGTATAAGCTATATACTATGCATAAAATGTTTTCTTAAAGCCAGCCGAGTGTTTAATGATATAAGACCTAGTATGGGTCGCTCAACACTAGAATATCCAAGGGTTGGCAAGCCTAAGTGGTGTTCCTAGTGGGAGGAGGGTCAATCACAATTTGGTTAAGGAACCAGATTCATCTGGAACCTCTACTAAGTTGTGATCGATCATCTTCACTGTAGCGTAACTGGGTCGCCCGTGGCTTGTCCGGCCATAGGGCGATTCGGGGGCGTTACAATTTTTGGTATCAGAGCATGGTTATGCGATGCTCGTGGACACTTGGGTTTTCAATGATTTTATCGAGTAAATTTGAGTCGCAGAATGCAACATTAGATTCCTGTTGTTCGTCTTTTAGATGACTAAGTGGGGGATAGTTTTACCTTGTTTTGCAGATGTCGTCTAGCAAAAGAAGCAGCACAGTCAGTTTGTTGCACAGTCTTAATGTGCCCAACCCGAAAACTTCGCTCCGCCGAGCAGTACAGACGATGATAGTTTGTCCATGGGCATGAATGATCAGATTATGGCCGAAGATAGTGAATCTACTGAGTCCACTATGTCAATTGAATCCGATCCGTCCGAATGTCCAGAGAATGCTGATGATCATGATGACCTGTTATCTAGTGAAGAAGCGAACCATGTTGAGTGGATGATCACTGAGGATGGCGAGTTATTCGCGGTACCAACTGAGAATGCGACCGAAGAACAAGCGAACGAAATTCTTAACAACATGCTATCAATGTTCTATGTGCCATCGACGGATGAGGAGGGAAGTTTGGGTGTTCTGAATCTGGGGACAATTGGCGAACATGGGTTAGAATTGGAAGAAGCAAATGGAGACTTGTTCGATGTGCCAGTGATCCAGGTGGATGGTGCGTTCGGAGAAATGAATGAGTATGGAGCCAACAATGAGTACGAAATGCTAATGCTTACGGGTATTGACGAGGAAAATGAGAATGGAGCCATAGAGAATGAGATAGAGAATGAGTTAGAACACGCGATTGATCAGTTAATTGCCAAGTGTGCTCAAGACTATGTCCCGAATGGGTAAGAAGAAGGAGAAAATGGGAACGATGGGGGTGATTCCTCGTCGGACTCATTTGAATCCTTAACGCCAGAACCTAAGAGTCCGAGTGTGATCAACATCTCCTCGGACAGTTCGCAAGCTATCTTGATGATAACGAATCCTAGCGAGGTGGATTCATGCTGGGAGAATGAAATGTTTAAAGGTAATGAACCGAGTGATGATGAAGGAAATGGGAGGTGGGATCCGATGCTACTTGAACAGTAACTGAATCACGAGTCTTTGATGAATCGTCTAAGACTTGATGAAAAGAGGTCGAAAGGAAAGATGATTGATAAGGCGGGAGAAGATGAGAGGCAGAAGGGAAAGAGAGCAGCAGAATTAGAAATGGAATTGGAGAAGGCTAAGGACCAGCGAATCATTGGAGTAAACCCGCATTCACTTGGGATCGGATATGGGATTAACTCCAAGGTTAAGCCCAGAATACGGGCAACAGCGAGAAAGTCAGTTGGGAGGAAGTTGGCCACTCCGGCTAAGCGCCCGTGTGATATATGCGGCCATACAGATCATCTGACCGAAGACTGCTTGTATTCATCACCGACTATGCCATATATGGATAATTATACCAAGTGCTATTGTTGCAGAGGATTGGGGCATGTGTCCATGTACTGCCCGTATGTTGCGCCAAATGCGGGCGAAAGATCTTTGAGAGGAGTTGGGCCATTAATGACTGCGGGGGCAGAGGAGAAGTGTTTGAATGAAGGGATGCCCTCGTTTTTGTGGGTAAGGTGTGAGTGTCCCAAGTGTAGGAACCCTTGACCGATGGTCCGTAAGATCATCTAGGAAAATATAGTTAACTTTTCGGCTAAGTATAGAATCGGCTGAGTCATAGCGAAATTTTGTGTGTAAATATACTAAGGCTTAGGACTTGTTAAATAGTGTATAAGACTAAGACTAAAATCCGGTACTTATAACTTGTATGAACCTTTTGAATGTATGATAAGTTAAGTATTTTCTTGCTTGTGTGTGGCCGACCATTATATGAGTGAGAAATCACTTGAATAAGAATCAGATGAGTTTAAAAACCCATCGAAAGAGCCTCAACAACATCCGGTCAAATGAAGAATCGGAGGAAAGAAATTAAACTTAGTTGGGCTCGAGATCTAGATTGAGCATACTTCAGGGAAACAGGCAAACTAAAGAAAGTTCGGTTCGAGGAGCAGGCAATTGTATAATTACGACAAGGAAGTTGGGAATGGCCAAAGGTTAGAATTCGAGGGCGAATTCTATTAAGGAGGGGAGAATGTAGTGACCCGCATAAGGACATCGGGCACGGCCAAAGGACCGAATGAGAAAATTTTGCCCGATTGCAAAGCCAATTGACCACGTGTGTCCAAACGGTGCTAAAACATCAAAGGGCAAGAACGGGCAAGTATGGGCAAGAATGGGCACAAATGGGCAAAGATGGGCGTGTCGTGGCGAAGTTTGCCCCGCCGGCCGCGGAACCGACATGAGTAGGACACCTCACTCGCGGTGCCTTGCGGCTCAAGTTACCAACCTTGGAGCCGAAGTCAGCTGAGTCTTGGAGCCGAAGTTGGAGTGACACCTGTCGCCATCTGTCACCACGCCATCGTCCGAAGACACCTGTCGCCTGTGGGTGCGGCAGCTTTCCGGACATGTGGCAGCGGGCGGTGCAGTCTGGCCGACCTTGGGCGGGTTCTAAATAGAGCTTTCTCCGCCCAAATTCATTTCTAAAGGCGAGAGAGAGACTGTAAGGCTGTCCGATCGTTGACTCGTCCGAAACCGAGAAAAGCTTTCCCGAATTTAGTAAAATTTGCCCTTGGTCGAGGAAACTCTGTCCGAGACTTGAGAATCATCGCATGTGGTCGAGAAAACTTGACCATGAGTAAGGAATCGTCGACCGTGCTCGAGAAGTTATGCCCGAAACCCAAAAAACTTTCCGAGCTATCGAATCCGTGAGTTGTGGTCGAATTGTGTGTTTGTTTGCATGTTTTCTAGAGCTAGTCTTTAGATTATATGCATGCTTACTCACTTAGACCTAACTAATCGGAATTCGGTTTAAGTTAGAACTTGAATCTTAAAGTGAATATGGGCATTTGACGAACTTGATAATATTATCACTAAAGAATGAACGGACTGGTGCATAACTAGGTTAAAGGAATATGTACTTAACTAAGTTTACTTGATGAATTGAGATATGATTCGAGGGCTTACTTACCTTGTTAGATGGTTATACTTATATGAGATATGCTATGAGGTTGTGAGTAAATCCTTGATATATTATGCATATATATTACGTGATTTGGTGCTTGATTGTCTATACTTGTTTTGGGGCATGGTAAACTACTTATATATAGTACTGCATGAGGTTATTGTGTCTAAGTGGTATTCAGGGTTTACCCGATACCATCATGCTTAGAGTAAGATGCTGCCTCCCTTTTTGTGTTGTGATTGTGTCAGTAAGTCTTGATCCTGAGTGGTCACTTACATGATGGCACAAGACTCGGAGCGTATGCCGAGTAATTCATGACGATGCATTAAAGTGATGTTCCGGTTATAAGCCTTTGTGGCTATAGCTTGGGTGTTCACAGTTGTGTACGTACGTGTGATGTGGGTGTGCATGTACGTGTGTGTGGTAGCATACGTGTGGAGAACATGTATACACGTATGCAGGAGTTTGTGCTGATGTTGTGGCACTACAAGAAAACAGGCGTTTACTGACTACAACACTAGTCGTTTCATAGTCGTAAACAGAAATAATACGACTAATAGACGACTAACAAGACTACGAAACAGTCGGCACGGAATAGTCGTCGATTGGTCGTCATATTTGGCGACTTATGTACGATTAATTTACCTGTTTATGGGGGATTATTCGTGTAGTCGTAAACTAGTCGTACTTCGATTGACGACTACTTTGCGACTAGATTACGATCAATTGTATTAAACTGTAGGCACTATTCTGGTTGTCGTATCTTAGTCGCTAAATAATATACGACTAATTTACGACGTCTTTACGACTACCTAACGACTCTCTTATATTGTCAAACGATAGTCGTTAATGTTGGTTACTATGTTACGACTATGCTACGACTATATGGCGACTATTGGACGACTATTTGACGACGACATTTTGTGTCCNAATAAGAATTTGGTCATATCTTGATTTCTTTGTTGGTTGNTNATCGATTCTGAGAATTCGGTTTGTTTGTTGTTCTAAATGCTATAAAGTATAACCAAAACACATTTTTATTGAAAATCCTATCAAATACATAAAACACAACTTACACTTAAGGTTCAAAGTACTAAACACACACACAAACATTATTGTTCAAAGTT
>Ga0041059_1002383_pt1 | contig 14087 bp, 12 predicted proteins | sample AraColnosormetaG_FD_56232 | JGI IMG/M metagenome (GOLD analysis project Ga0041059, IMG submission 56232) | Arabidopsis roots microbial communities from North Carolina, USA - Col MF nosort | ecosystem: Host-associated > Plants > Roots > Unclassified | place: USA: North Carolina | collected...
TGAAACAAAGGTGGAAAGAAACTGCTTTCTCTATCTCATGTCTGTTTTAAGGTTTCTTCGGTCACTTAAGAGACAAAAGGCATTGTTTTGATCACTCTTTGGAAACGTTTTATAAATTTTATTTTTGTATTAGAGCCATACCTAAAGATCCATCTTCTTATTACCATCATACATGACACAAGCCATTGCAGGTTTTAACCACTCTTCGAACATAGTTAGTAAAAACAAGAAAAGAAAAAACACTATATTTAATTGAGGTTCAATCAAGACTAAACCAAATGATTCACACCACTCATAGTCTCAGTGTGGTTGAGAGCACAATCAAGACATTATTCTTCTGAGAAAATGTTGGAACAAACTCTTTTAACTTAGACCTAAGGTAATGTTCGTTTAACTGAACGACCATCTTGTCTAATATCTTTGTGTTTTTAAGCATAAGTTCCACGAATAAAGTCACTCTCTTTGACCCTAAATTCGAACGGGATTTATTCCAAAAGACCCCATCTTTTGATCTCCAACATTGATTCGGATTCAAGCCTTGCAAGTCCAAGTAGTTGTCAAAACACCTACCCTACACAACAGAAGAGTAAACATGGTTCTTGGATTATTAGAAGGAAGGTAGTTAGAAGGTAGGCCATGAAAAAAATCAAAGAAGTTTGTGGTAAATATACCGGCATGATGTTGCCATCACTTGGACGAACTGTCACCGTCTTTAAATCAGGTGAGTTTTGTAAAAGTCTTTCTATACCAGGAATAACATACTGAAAGATATCTGTCTCAAGAGTCAAAGCTTTTGTCTTGAACATCGGGAAAGGAAGACCGCAAACCTCGGCAAGAGATAAAATCTAACACAAAGATAGATAGTCAACACCAAAACGCATATTGATGAGTACCATTAGTCCATTAGTAAACTTATATAGCATCGGTAAACGTTGAGTGTGCAACCAACATAAGTGAAGTAAGTAAGAGAGTACTTGAAGACATTGGAGAATGCAAGAATGAGCCCAAAACATACCTGAAGAATGTTGCACCCAAAAATAAGCTTCTCTGCATTCTGCAACTTCTCTAGCATTTTAAGAATGTCTTGAAGTAAATAAGCGTCGAGGGTCTTTAGATGTGAGTAAATGAAACAGTCCACTTGAGCTTCATCTAAAGACGAGACATCAACTAAAGCACATGGTGACTGATAGGTTTTCAGTCTGAGACGATGGATATGCGGTGCCACAATCTGCCTTGGCCTCGTATTGTCAATGTTGCAGGCTATTTCTAATGTTCTCAAGCGCAGCGATTTGCTAAGATCAAGAACCGTAAGGTAGATGCAGTGGGACAATGTTAAGCTTTCGAGAATCGGACAACCAGATAGAATCTTCGCAATACATTCATCAGAGAGCTCACAAAAACGCAGGGACAACTTCTTCAGGGACGTCCAAGATACGGAACATCTAGGAATCATATTAAATAACTCAAAAGCTGAGTTGCTTAATAGAGGAATTGATGTAGAAGAAATCAGGAAGATTATAACTATGAAAAAAAGTACTACTGAATGATAGATTCTCCACGTTGCGGGACATGGCGAACTTGATCCACTTGTCGAAGTGGGGAACAGTGTGCTGGTTGCTGGTTTTGAGATGAAACTTTATCATCTTGAGAGCTGTGTAGCGAGTTAGGGTTTCGTTTATCGAAGCAGCATGCAGTGTATCACTATCATCAAAGGAAAGAGAAGGTATATCGGACCATACATGCCTCCATCGTTTTTACAAGACGGAAGTTGTGATCGAGAGTTTGGTCGGAACAAATAATAGGATTTGTTGGAGGATCTCATCAGGCAATAAGCTGATTAGGTCAATATTCCGGCGATGACGACCACGATCGTTACAGTGGATAGGAAGACTGGAAGTGGCTGTGGAGCTCTCTCGGGCCATCTTACTTTATTAACCTAACTTGTGATCTTCTTAATTAGGGTTTAAATCTTAATTTTAGCCGCATATTGTTTTCTATATATAATAACATTCTTTCAAAATACATGTCAAACAATTTATAGCAAATTTAATTAACTATTTTTTTTAAAAAGTCTTCCCTAATAAGTGCTCTTAGAACAATAAATCGGCATTTAAAAAAAAAAATTGGCATTTTATTTTTTTCGTTTTTTTAAACTTATTATATGGTGTAGTCGGGCTATACTGGACTTTTGCAAAAATGTGGTTTTTATATTTTATATTGTATTAGGTTTCTGTTAAAATTAAATGAGAATTTTAATTAAAAAGAGAAATTATTTGTTAAAAAAAATCAGGATGGGGTCCTAATTATTATATGTTTTGATTTTCTATGAGAAAGTTGCACCGTCCATTGTTTCTTGAAAACTATTATCTGACTAAAAGAACAGAAAATGTAAAGAAAAGACAAAGAGACACAGAGACGACTCTGTTAAATAACTCTATAGCAGAGTCTCTCGAGTTAAATCAATAAAATAAAGACCTGAAAACATATATTTCTTCGAAGCAGTGTCTAAAACCAATGTACAATTTATGACAAAAGGAACATGTTATTTTAGTCGCATATAATTACAAAATAATCGCATGATTTATCTAAGTTGGTCTTTATTAACTCTTAACAAAAAAATAATATAAGAAAACAGAGTCAGAATTTAAAAACCACTTAATTAGTCCTTCAAGAACAATTATCAAAACCTTAATAATGTTTTCATCCAATAACATCCTCGAAGTCTCCTCTAAATCATTGGATCCAACGAAATTCATGTTTATCTAAACTAACTCGAATAAAGAAACGATTATAATAATTGCACACTATGAAAAATATCAGAAGCGTCATAGAAATTGTCGGCTACCTCCATGCACGGAACCTTCACGAAACAGTTGGTCCCTCACACACTTCATCGCCACGCTATACCACGTGTCAATTTTACATACACCAAAACATATCTACTAATCATACCTCTTCACGTGTAACAAAGTCCCATTCAACGTGGCAATTACAGACCCCAAAATTATGAACTAATCAAACCTCTTCACGTGTCGCAAACTTGTAGAACGTTGAAACCCCCCACTCACACGAAGTGTATATATCCTCTTCACAACACAAACATAAACATTACTTCAAACAAAGACTTGAAAGAACTATCTTTGTTTTCACTCATATCTTATCTTTATTAAATGATCCATACACCAACCGGGTCGAGTCGTCGGATTCTGACCTTTCCGGCGGTGAATCCATGCGAATCGATCTCTTTAACCACTCTCGTCGACTCACTTTTACAACTCGCCGGCGAGATTCTTAGCTTCAAACCAAAACACTTCTCTACCAACAAAAGAAGTGTTAAAGAAACTCTCCGACATGTTCAAACTCTTGTGATCTTCTTTGAAGAGCTCCGGATTCAAATCCGAGTCGGGTCAATACCGGCGGGTCGTTCGGTAATCTTGAGCCTTTCAGAGCTTCACGTCATCTTCCAGAAACTCAAGTTCCTACTAGACGACTGTACAAGAGATGGAGCTAAGCTATATATGTTAATGAACTCCGGTCAAGTCTCGGCTCATTTCCGGGATTTGACCCGATCCATATCCACTAGCCTCGACACGTTTCCAGTCAGGTCTGTTGACTTACCTGGAGAAGTTAATGAGCTAATCTATCTAGTAATGCGTCAGACTCGAAAATCCGAAGCAAGACCCGACCGAGACGACAAACGAGCTATAGACTCTGTTTATTGGTTCTTTAATCTGTTTGAGAACAGAATTAATCCGAATTCTGATGAAATACTCCGAGTTCTTGATCACATTGGTGTAAGAAAATGGAGAGATTGTGTCAAAGAGATCGATTTTTTACGAGAAGAGATCTCCGTGGGGAAGAAGAGTAACATCGAAATCGAGCTTCTCAGCAACTTAATGGGGTTCATATGTTACTGCAGATGTGTTATACTTCGAGGCATTGATGTTGATGATGAAGAGAAAGACAAGGAAGAAGATGATTTGATGATGGTTCGAAGTTTAAACGTTGATGATCTTCGTTGTCCGATTTCTCTAGAGATCATGAGTGATCCAGTGGTTTTAGAATCAGGACACACTTATGATCGGAGCTCTATCACAAAGTGGTTCGCTTCCGGTAACATTACGTGCCCTAAAACCGGTAAAACTTTGGTTAGTACTGTGTTGGTGGATAACTTCTCTGTCAAGCAAGTGATTCAAAGCTACTCCAAGCAAAACGGTGTAGTTATGGGTCAAAAGGGGAAGAAGAAGGTGGATGTGGCGGAGAGTTTAGCGGCGGAAGAAGCTGGAAAACTAACGGCGGAGTTTCTCGCCGGAGAATTGATCAAGGGAGACGAAGAAGAGATGGTTAAAGCATTAGTGGAGATTCGAATTCTCACCAAGACGAGTACTTTTTACAGATCGTGTTTAGTGGAAGCTGGAGTTGTTGAATCGTTGATGAAGATTCTTCGTTCGGATGATCCGAGGATCCAAGAGAACGCCATGGCTGGGATTATGAATTTATCGAAAGATATCGCCGGAAAAACTCGAATCGTCGGAGAAGACGGTGGTGGATTAAGGCTAATCGTTGAGGTTTTAAACGATGGTGCGAGAAGAGAGAGCAGACAATACGCAGCAGCTGCTCTGTTTTATCTATCTTCTCTCGGAGATTACAGCAGATTGATCGGAGAAATCTCTGATGCGATTCCGGGATTGGTGAGAATCGTTAAAAGTTGCGATTACGGTGATTCAGCGAAACGCAACGCGTTAATCGCGATTCGGAGTTTGTTAATGAACCAACCTGATAATCACTGGCGGATCCTCGCCGCCGGAATTGTTCCTGTTCTTCTAGATTTAGTGAAATCGGAGGAGATTAGCGACGGAGTTACGGCGGACTCGATGGCGATTTTAGCGAAAATGGCTGAGTATCCCGACGGGATGATATCAGTGCTCCGTCGTGGGGGATTAAAACTCGCGGTGAAGATATTGGGTTCGTCGGAGGTTTCGCCGGCGACGAAACAGCATTGTGTTGCTCTGCTTTTGAATCTGTGTCATAACGGCGGAAGTGACGTCGTTGGGTCTCTGGCTAAGAATCCGTCTATCATGGGGTCGCTTTACACGGCGTCAAGTAACGGAGAGTTGGGAGGTGGGAAAAAGGCAAGTGCTCTAATTAAAATGATCCACGAGTTTCAGGAGAGGAAAACCGGTCCGGGTGAACCGGTTCTAGAAAGAGAACGGTTTGTCCACGCCTGGTGATGATTTGATGATACACAATAACTCTTTGAGCTTTTTTTTTATCAAAGAGTTAATATAACTTCATTTTTTATAGGTTAAGGTTGAAATACTATATTTTACAATACTTGTGTATATTTTAGTTCTGGGATTTTTAATAACCCAAAGAGCTATACTATTGTAATCAGTCTCTTGTTTTCAAAATGTAATGTAATAAAGCATTACCGATTTTTGAACTAAAGTGAAGAAAAAAGAGAACATTAAACTCAAGTGGTGCAAATATTTATTCTGTGAACTAAATGTATATTTTGTATTTTCTTGTTTCAATATCTTCTTTTGCATTTAAACATGGCGATTCTTTTTTAATCCAAAGACAAGAAGACTTGGAAAAAAATTGGGATACTAAGCAACAAAGGAAGATAAAGATCTTTAAAGAAAAGTTTCAGGCTTTGGATTTTACCGGGACTCCAGCTTCAACCCGCTTGATCTCAAAGATGAGCATTCTCCACATCTTCAGCACAAACATCTCAGCTTCTTCGTCTAGAATTGATTGCAACAGCTCAAGCATCTGAGACGCCTGCACGTGTTGTTGAGTGTTTGACACGATGAAATCTACCAGAGTGGCTTCCTCTTCTCCGAGAAACTCCATAATTTTCTTTGAGATCCATGGTCTCATTCTTTCGTGCACTTGGTGCTTTTCAATGTTAAAAAAGGTGAAACATGTCAGCACCAAAACAAACTCACAGTCAAGGTAAAAAAAAACATTGATCTAGTAAAAGTGTAATGAGATTTATGAGTAGCTTACCTTGTCATACATAGCCCAGTTTATCTCGTAAGAAAATAAATCTTCCTTTGTCTTTGGGATTGTATCTATCAATTGTTTCGCATCCAGAAACTTAGTATCAATTATCTTTGCTTTTCCAGACTCTTTGGCGTCTTTGGTGGGACCACTATGCCCGTCACCTCGGTCCCTGACTCTATCCCTGTCCCTGTCCCTTTCCCTTTCCCTTTCCCTGTCCCGGTGGCTTGCCTTATCATGAGAACGTCTGCTCCTTTGTTTTTCGGTTTCTATCGTCTCTTCCTTGGGATTGGTACTCGAAATTCGTTTTGCAAATTCAGCGGCTAAAGCCAAATGAGGTGGTGTATTCCCTGAGCCACCATGGGCCACAGCCTCTTGTTCCTCGGTTGAGTAATCTATAGGAACCAAAGGTTTCATCTTTTTAGCCTTACGTGCTTCATCTTCATCCTCCTCATAGAAAACAGAAGGCACAGAAGTTCGCTTTCCGGATCCCACAAGCCCAAATCCTAATTTCTTTGAGGGAGCATGTGCCTCTGATCCACTATTATTATCGATAGCCATCGATTCATTACCAGAACCATTTTCTTCAAAATCTGCAATTGGCAATGAGAGCATTAGAAAGAGAGACAGAGGAAAATGAGAAAGACGATAATGAGAATAAGACAGAGAGAATATAAACTCCTTACCTGCTGCATGGTGCTCATTGGCAGATTCACCGACAGTTTGGAGAGTTGCCTTGTGATCATTTTCAATAGGTGATGTCTGAACCGTTTCGCTTCCAATAGCTGCCTGTCCCGATAGGATTCTTAAGGCATCTAATTGCTGTTGCTGCAAATTTTGCTCCTCGGCACTCCTCTTCGCCTCAGCAACCTCTTCCTCTTCTTTCAATCTATCAGCTAAGTCATCCTCCTTTTCTCTTAGTTGTCGTCTTCTTCTCTCATCTAATGCAGCCCTATGCCATCTTCTTCTTGAATCATCATCGTCTTCTTCCTCTTCTTCCTCATAGCGGATTTCCTTTTTCCTCTTGCGCTCTTTCTCTTTCTCTTTCTCCTTCTCGTACTGTCGTTCCTTCTCCTTTTCTCTTTCTCTTCGTTCCCATTGTCGAAGACGAGTCTGGTAAGCACGCTCTGCATCCTCAAGTTTCCTCCTTTGCTCTCTCTCTTTCCTTGACCGTTCTCTTTCAGCCTCCCTCTCGTATCTATCCATTTCTTGCTCCTTCTCACCTCTTTCTCTGCTTCTTCGGTCATTTCTCTTACTCCAATCAGGTGAGCTTGTGTCAGGCCTATTGTGTTCTCCAGAAGTCTCAACATCATTTGCTGCGGCATCTACATGATAAAAACATCCTATCAGACCAATATTTCAAGGAAAAATAGAAATGGCAGCCAAATCAAGGACAAAAAAGAGAGAAGAAGATTAGTGGAGGTAAAAACAGACCACTCCTAGCTACGTCAGTGTTGGAGTCACCATCCTTAGATTTGAAAGCAAATTCCATGCCTGAACCATCAGCAGGTGGTGGTGGTGGAGGAGGCAAAGGGTTGGACTTTAACCTTTCTTCAATAGCAGTTTCAATCTTTTCCATAGCCTCTCTGTCTGCTTCCCTTTCTTCATCAGTTAGGACAGCAGAATTCGCAATATCGATGTTTTCTTTAATCTTCGATTCTCCATCCTTCCCTGTCTCATTATCAGCACTCTCAAGCTTGTCTTGCTCACTCTCAGGACCTTCAGCTTGGTTCTCTTTGGTTCCTTGACTTTCCTTGGCTTTCTTTGCAGTCTCTATTTTCTTCTCAACATATTTTAGCAAATACTCCTTTGTTGCTTGATTAACATTCACCTACCGACCATATAGAAGAAAAAAATGAGAATAAAGCTAAGAGAATACCGTAGAAGCATACCTAGATATTGGTTGACACAGAAGTGCATCTATTGAAGAAACATAAATATATTTTGAAATGAGAAGAGAAATCCACAATTACCAAAAGCTCTTGTCCATCTATAGTACGTTGGGTCAGCAGGCGTATTGCGCGGAGAATCCCTTCAGCTGATTCAAATTCATAGAATCCAAAACCTTTAGGTTTCTTGGTGGTAGGATCTTCCGCACGTAAACAGCTTTTGACATGGCCACAAAACTGCAGAAAAAAAATGACAAAATCAATTCTTATAAAATGTATAGCAAAAGAGATGGAAGTAAGTGCCTCGAACATAAACCTTAAAAGTAGTAGAAGAGGAACATACAGATAGAAAGAAGAAAACAAACCTCAAGAATAGACATCATAAAGTCATTTTCCACGGTAGCTATCTTGCCAATGTAAATTGTGGTCTGGGGCTTTTCTGCAGGTGTTACAAAAGGAAGAGAAGCCGGTCTAACCATAGGAGGCATTACAGGACGGAGACCAGGCATTCCTGGAATAAGGGGTCGTGGTGCTAGTTGAACAGCACCGATTGTACCAGGCGGCCGCATAATGAATCCAGGACGAACCATTGTTGGATATGGAGAAGGATACCGGAGAAGCCCTGCATAAACAAAAACAAGTCTCTACAAATTCATCAGTAGATGTTTACATTGGAATACCCTGAACAACTGCATTGGCATAAATCAAGAGTATCAAGAAGCAGTAAATAAAAATCATTTTGTATTGTTACCACAAACTAGAGCAAATTAGATATGCACACCAGAGGCAGTACAAATACCACCCAGCTGAACAGAGATCCTGAAGGACACATTGAGAAGATAGCACCAGGATCGTAGTCATTATTACCACATTAAGTAGTCATACCTCACAGGGCAACTTGAAATAGGTAAGAATCTATAATCATCTGTTGAATTTGAGATTCAGTAATATTGAAACTCCCATCATTTCATGCCCATATAGAACTTATAAAAACTATTATTACCCATCATAATAGCTTTATTTCAACCATTAGCAGCTTGACCACAGAAGGGAATAGAAAAAAGAAACATGTCGAAGATGTAACGGAAGGTGTAATTTGAAAGAATTGCAATACCTCAAAATCAAGACCAAGGAGCACTCAGTCGCTACAAATGCTTGCTGCTGGCAGTTGATTAACCCATCAAGTTCAAAGTTTTGTTCTTAAAACTACAGTAATTCTCAACTTAACATATAAATTGGGGCAAATCTTTCAAGAACCTTTAGGTAAGCGGTTTGGTTAAAGATGTGTTACACTAACTAAATAAATTAAGAGAATAAGAAGAACAAAAAGCGAATTTGCGCATACCAAAATGAGGGAGTCGTAGAAGTGAGTCCCTACCCAAAATTTGATGCCTTGCAACCATTCTCAGGGAACTCAATCAAGACGCTGTAGGAGAAAACACCCGGTCATCGGTGTTCCTGTTTCTAGTTTTCTCCCTAATTCCTCTTTCAATAAAACTTCTTTTTACTCTAAACCTTTAATCTAATCCAACTACATAGACATATATAGTTCCCCTTCACTACTTTAAGCATCACAAATTCACATTCAACATACACAGAACGAAAAAAAACGCCACGAAAATAAACTATATAGCCTAAAGTGCATCATAAACAAAAAAAAGAGTAAGAACTTATAAAATTAAGAGATAGAAGAACCCACCATGAGGAGGCATGGCACCAGGAGGAGCAACACCATGAATTCCGGGATAACCATTAGCCATAGGCTGGAAAGGTCTCATACCAGGCTGCGGTTGATACTGAGGCATAGATCCTGGAGGAGGAACTCCAGAGCTAGGGTTTTGAAAATTCGCAACGGGAGTGAACTGCATACCGGGACGGAATGGTGGTGGCGGCGGGAGATTGGTGGGGAGAAGCGAGCTAGGAATCTGAGCCGGAGGAGCATAAGGCGGACCAGGTGGAACCAGAGGAGCGACTGGTGGTTGCGAATGTTGTTGAGGCGGCGGTGGTGTTAGTGAAGGATTGGGATTTGGATTGGGAATTGAAATCGGAGTAGTGGATTCTGGTTTCTGTGAATTGGGATCCCCCGTGGCCGGAGAAGAAGATTCGTCGGCCATGGGAGTTTTGGTTACAAGCTTTGGCAATGAAGTAATGAATGACTTCACCGAATCTAAAGATTTTGTGCCCTAGAAATCAGAAACTCCAATTTTAATTACTCTTTATCTGTGTGTGTGTGTGTGTGTGTCAAAGTTACAATTTCTTTCCCTTCTTTACGACAAAAATCTTAAGTAACTTTTGTTTATTGTTACACGTGTCAATAAATTATTGGCTCATTATTCCATTGTTTCAAAGTCAATTTTCATTATACAAGACAAATAATAGGCAGTCGGGAAAATATAATTCATCTATACTTAATAAAGAAAATTAATGGTAATTTGCTTAATTGACCAACAAACTCTTAATATATTCAATTTATTTTTATGATATTATTGTCTTGGTACTTAGTAATCATTAATCAATATACTTATTTAAGCAATCATCCTTGAAAACATGATGATAAAATAATATTTTTAATGGATCAAGATACTTAACCAGTTTAATTTATAAAAGAAAGAAATTTACTTGTTGATCCACTCAATTTAGCCTTGAAATCTTTGGTGGTTGATTAGCCTTTGCTTTGGAAGTGACAAATCTGATTCAATTTGGGGTGAAGATGGTGACGTTGGTGTGGAGTGAAGTCGGCGGTGCTGAGCTCCTTTGTTAATTCTTTCATATGTCATCTTGGAAGGTTGCTAGATCGGAGGTTTTGTCCTTCTATCACCACTTTGAATATTATTTTCATCGTTGTAGGCGATTTGGTGTTCTTAGTTGGGCTTTACTTCTCTTTCTCGGCTATTCATTCTGTTTTTAGTTTGGGACTGAGTTCTTGGCTAAAGAATTGTGGTGTCGTTTACTGATTTTTTGAGAATGGTTGTGGATTGAAGCCTTAGTTTTAAGGCTTTGGTTGGGTCTACAAATGTCCTCGTGTAAGAAATGAGGGTCCTCTTTGGCATTTTCCCCTTCGGATATCAAGTTTTCTCCTTGTACCTTTGCTTTCTCGTCTTCTTTGGTTGCTGGAAGGTAGTATTAGTTTGGTTCTTTGCTCTACTCTATTTGATTATCCGTCTTCATTTCTGCTGAGGTAGTGGTTGTGTGAGCTCGGTTTAGCCCTTTTCTCGGGCTTTCTCTTTTGAAGGCATTCTAATGATTTGGTTTTCTTCAAGGCTTTTGTTTGTAACCTTTCTTGTGGTGAAGAGTTTCTAGTAGTGAATTGCTTTGGAGTCTTTAATTGTTAGTCATCTCCATGTCTTAGTGATTGTCAAGTTTAGTCTCAGTAATCTTGTTTTGTACTAGTTGATAGGTTTTTGTTTACTATGGGTTTGTCCATTTTAATGGTTCATATATAAAAATAACACTCTTGTGACCCAAAAAAAAAAACACATATTCTATCTTAATTGTTTTTTTTTAATGATATTTAAAATTTTAATAGTAAACCACACATTTTTTCTATATTTAGTGTTTTTACTTTTATCTCAATTTATTTATTCTCTCAATATATCTTTAAATAACGTCAGTTATTTTTGTTGTTTACTAAATAATTACTACTGTGTAACTTAAACTTTAAATATTAGTGACGATAAAAAAGACTTTAAATATTAGTAACTTATCCTTAACGTTTTACTCAAACATAATTATACTTAATTCTCATTCATCTTTGTACTATTGAGTTTTCCCATTATAATCTTTATCTATGCATCACACCATTTATGTGTTTTGTTGAGATCTATATTTTATAGTTATCTTAACATAGCAATAGGAAAAAGAGAAATTTTTTGACAAATACTAAAAAAACTTATTTGGAAGGTCCCCATTTTTTATAAATCTGTTATATTATGAATTATCTTATTATATAATAAATAATTAATAATTACGAATATATAATTAATTTTTTGTGATTCATGTATATAGATTCTTTTCGGTTAGGAAATTTTCTATTTTTTGTTTTTAAATATTTTAACAAAAACTTAGATTTGACACATGTCGATATCTCATCAATGTAGTTGACTCGTGCGTGATCACGTTAGTTAGCAACTTTAAAAACCCTATTTTATATAATAAGATGCAAACTTGAATAAAATGGTTCTATTTGAGACTTGTTTTTTTGTACAAAATTAGAAAGATCCAAAATTCAAACTGATCAAACCGTACAAATTAGGGTTTTTTTGTCGTGTATTACGTCATTAGAAAATATTATTTTTAACAATGATGATCTTATACATTTGATAAGCAAATCTAAACTAGGGTTTTGAAATCCTAAATTAAAGTAAATGTTTCATGTACATGACACATACATTTTCAAAAAATTAGAAAAATCCAAAACTCAAACCGTTCTAATCCAATAAAATTAAGTTTTTTTTGTCGTTAGAAAATACTATTTCTAATGATGATATTACATTTTTCAAGAAAATTCAAACTAGGGTTTCATGACAATACACATGCATATCTTTAACACTATTGGAAAAATCTAAAACCTCAAACCGATCCAACAAGATAAAATTAATTTTTTTGTCGTGTCTGTTAAAAAGTACTATTTTCAATGATGATCTTATATTTTTCAAGTAAATCCAAACTAGGGTTTCATGACAATATACATACATTTCACAAAATCGAAAACTCAAACCGCTCCAACCTTATAAAATTAAGTTTTTCTTTTGTCGTGTATTAAATCGTTAGAAAATATTATTTTTAATGATAATTTTATATTTTTCACAAGTAAATCTGAACTAGTGTTTTAAAAATCCTAAATTAATAATATTTGAGCAAAAGTAAATTCTTGACAATTACACATACCCATACATTTACACAAGTAAATAAGTTACTCAAATTGCAAAATTACCAACATTTACGAAATAACAAAAAAAAGGGAAAAAATCTCTTTCTTTTGTGGATTGCGAAAAAGAGTCAAACATTTTCACAAGCAAATAATTGCTCAAGTTACAAAATTACCAAACTTTACGAAAACAAAAAATAGAAAAAAATCCTTTTGTTTGTTTGTTTGTTTGTGAGGAAGAGACTCTTCAAAAAGGGGCTGACAGTGAAGAGATTGTGAGAACAAAGACGACAAATGGGCGATTGAGCGAAGAAGAAACCTTCGTTCTCTCTCGGAAATGACGAAGAGGAAGAAGGAAGTAATAGATGTCGATTGCTCCGAGAAGAAAGATTTTGTGATTGATTGGTCTTCCGCTATGGATAAGGAAGACGAAGTTCCCGAGCTCGAGATTGTTAATACCACCAAACCTACTCCTCCGCCACCGCCAACGTTTTTCTCCGACGATCAAACCGATTCTCCGAAACTCCTAACCGATCGTGACCTCGACGAGCAGCTAGAGCGTAAAAAAGCGATCCTGACATTAGGTCCGGGCTTACCCGACAAGGGTGAGAAAATTCGACTCAAAATCGCTGATCTCGAAGAGGAGAAGCAGCGTAGAGTTTTAGAAGGCTCGAAAATGGTTCGCATTCTGATTCAATTGCATGCTTAGTTCGTTTGATTTTCTTAGATATGTTACTGTTTTAGGTTGGGGTTTTCAAGTTTATGCTAAAGTTTGGCTTTTTTTGAGTACATTTATGTGTATCTTTACTGGTCTTACCTCATAGTCCAAGCTAGATTCGAGCTCATTTATGTGTATGATCTATAGTCACAGAACATCTATGTGTTCGAGCTCATTTATGTGTTTGAATATGAATATGATGCTACAAAAGACTTTTTTGGCAGGAGGTGGACAGAAGTTCTAAGGTCGTGTCTTCGACTAGCTCAGGTATTCTTGGTGGATAATGTTAAAGTTGTTTGCTTCTAACATAGTGGTTCATTTTTCTGTATGGTTTTTCGATTTATCTTTCATTTTTTGGACTTAAGTTTGATGAGCCATGTTTCATGTAGGTTCAGATGTTTTACCGCAAGGAAATGCAGTTTCAAAAGATACCTCTAGAGGGAATGCAGACTCAAAAGACACCTCTAGACAAGGGAATGCAGATTCAAAAGAAGTCTCACGGTCAACATTTTCTGCGGTTTTCAGTAAACCAAAAGTATGGAGCATCGTTTTTTTTTTTTTGTTCAACGTATGGAGCCTCTATATTTTGCAATTTTAAAACTGTTTT
>Ga0041059_1002384_pt1 | contig 14087 bp, 10 predicted proteins | sample AraColnosormetaG_FD_56232 | JGI IMG/M metagenome (GOLD analysis project Ga0041059, IMG submission 56232) | Arabidopsis roots microbial communities from North Carolina, USA - Col MF nosort | ecosystem: Host-associated > Plants > Roots > Unclassified | place: USA: North Carolina | collected...
TTTTTTTTTTTTTTGTCAACTAGCGCGTGATGCTTTTAAGTTTTTTTATTTTTTTTTTATTTTTTTTTGGTGCTTCTAAGTTTTAACTCTCCCTCGACTTATCTCTGTAGTTTAAGGAATTCGAAAAGTAATTTTGCACCTAAGATCTGTAAATCGTTAGCTCTTTCTAGCCCAGTTACGACAATTTTTTACTCTTATACGCGTAACGGTTTTCATAAACAAATTTTAAGTTTGCTCGTCGAAACATGTTTTGGGCTATTTTGTGTTCTGAAAGAGTGAAATGATTTGTAACCTTCGCCCAAACCTTACTATATTTATTTATTTAAGGCCTTTTAAATTCGGAATTAAATTAGACAATTGAACTAAATAGTCTAATATGGCATCGTACTTGTCCAATGGGATGGTAGCATAGAATACGACGATCGTAAAATTGGGCTCATAGCATTATCAAAGAACCTTAATAGGCATTATAAATTATACTTTAATCCTCGAACAAAATTTAAGTTTATACGAATTGATCACCCTATGAATGATTTGAGTATCTTTATTGTTCTCAGTAAAACTTTGTTCATTGTACAGACGAGAAAAGAGCTCGAATATACGAACATTAAAAATGAAACCGACAAGAAAGATGTAAAATGGGCCTAACTCCCTAGGCCTGAAAACGAAAAGGCCGTAAAGTATTTAGTAAGCCCACATTAGAAGACAATTTGTATGGTAAATAATTAACTATTAGAAAACAAAATAACCACTTGCACTATAAGCGAGTTATTACCACGCGCCACAAATCTGTAGGTAACCCCTTTTGAAATTGGCCATTTTTGGATATTTGAGAAAATTAAGCGCGTCAGCCTCATTATTTTTGCATTTCGATTCGAATTCACTAAAAAGGAAGGGACTATCCAAAGCCCGATTAAGAATTACTGATACAATTATTATCCGGTTCCTATATCAAAATTATAAACTTTCCCGTCGAAAGCTGTTTTATGAAATAATTTATGATCTGCTACAAAGCTACAGTTTACATCAATCTTTTTAGGGGATATTGAATTCGATCTTATAACCCAATGAAATCTAACTGCTACAAGCGCAGCAGTCCATAACATTATCAAACATTGCTTTACCAGACATTACTCCTTCAAAATTTCGGCCCATATTTCAGTGTCTAAAAATCGATCGTCTGTCAATGTGTCAGGTAATTGATCAAAAAGATTTGGTAAATAGCATGATATGGTCAGCTCAGCTATATGAAAACACGTAACAAAATCTATAATTTAGGAACATCGATCATATCGGCTAAAATAAGACTGAAAGCCGATTGGGAGATCTTTGGACCAAGTAATTATTGGCAACGTACAGCGCTTTATCCACTATTGAATAAGTGAATCAGAGACTCTAATTTGTTGCCTTTACCAAATCAAAATACATATACTAATGGGAATAAGTTGAGAGAAACATGTAAGGGCTTTTGAATGCACATGGAACTATCAAAACTAGTCCAAGTACCAGAATATCGCCATATCTATCTCGGCAACGTACAGCGCTTTATCCACTATTGACATAAGTGAATCAGAGACTCTAATTTGTTGCCTTTCCTATCACCAAAACGATTTCATATAACATGTAACACATAAGATTTCAAACAAACAAACTAGGCTCAGATTATAAAAAGAAGTTTACATCAACGAGCGAAAAACCTCTCAAAGTTTGATGGTAATCTTGTTTCATCATCATCGCCGAAGTAAAAATAAAACTAATGATCTTAGATCTAAAGCCTCAGAAAGTGGAGGTAATCGTCAAGGAGAAACTCAGATGGTACGGACAATCTCAAACATCACAGGCTACGATCCTAAGATAACCTCTAACAATAACTAAAAGATGAGGAAACAAGTAAACAAGAAAAATTGAGGAGCTCGCTTGGCCGATGTATGGATTTGTGGAAAAGACGGCTTATATAGCTTTGATTCTAGGTTACAATAAACCCTAATGAGCGTGACACCTAAATGGGCCTATACTCTTTTCAAAGCCGACTTAGCTGGGTAATAATAAATGGGCTTATAATATAGAACATACATTATTTGTTGGGCCTAAATCATTTCTATGTTTTCTTAACGAGCCGTAACTCGGGCCGATAATATATATTTAGTACACATTAATGAGCCATATGCCTTAGGCCTTCAGCTTGGTCTTAAGTTTTTCTTCAATGTGGGCTTGAATATATTTTACATTTTTCACCTCATAAAAGGACCAAATCGTTTCTAAAGGTGTCACTCACTCGTATTGGGGGATTTAAAACTTATTATCTTTTGTGGAATGCTACATAGGGAACAAAAACTCTAGAGAAATCGAGACATCCTGCTTAATTTATTTCCTCTGGATCCATTAACCTATCGTGATATTCAAACCTTGCATTTGTGTTCTGGACGATGAGTAAACTCAAAGTCAATATGGACAAAAGCTCTCTCAACCTCAGAGAGTTGCTCCAGCTTCTCCTGAAGAGTTTCTCCTATGTTGTGAGCTTCATGCAGCCTCATGTCCTCTGGCAACACAATGTCAACTTCCACAAAGTAGTGTGACCCAAACGTGTAGGCTCTCACTGTGTCTATGTGTTTTATCTTCTCGTGATGGTTCCAAATCAAGAACGTTAGTTTCGCCAAGAAATCTGGTGGTGCTGAGCGTCCTATCAGTGAATGGACATTCTCTAGAACTGTTCTTGCCCATGTGCTGATTGTATACAGGGCAATCTGAAACCATAAAGAATAAACGTTTTCTCAATATATCTCTTCACAAGAGACATTTCAAGAATGGATAAGGTTGATGATGATTTACTTACTAGTATAGCCCCAGAGGGATCAATCCACCAGTAGAATTTTACAGCTAAAACAGCGGTTGCTAAACCGACTGAATTGGTGATAACATCAAAGAGGTGATCTTGTGCATAGGCCCTGACAATTTCGTTCTGGAAACTCCTGCAGTAAAGCATGAGCAGAAACTTGACGACTGTAGCTGAAGCCATTATTCCAATCATCCATTTTTCCTCGGTGCTACTCATATGAGAACCATTCTATACAATGAGAAATATCAAACTAGATTAGATTACATCATATAACTGGTGTTAGGAGTTTACGAGAAAAGATTAAATGTGGTCCTCGGTGTTGTACCTTGGAAACAAGTAGCCTAGTTGACTCTAGTATCACTTGTAGTCCAAGAGTTGCCATCACAGATGCAAACACAATGATTCCCTGCCAAATTTTAAGCAATATGGCTTTTAGTTTCGTGAGTGTTAAGCGAACCAGAGAGAGAATTACAGAGACTATACCACAGGTTGCATCCGTCGTTTTCCAATTGGATAGCGAAAATTGTTAGGTGTTCTCATGGCATTAGCAGTAAACCATAGAATAAATCCAGACAAGAGATCTAAGAGAGAGTCCAAAGTGGAAGCAATGACAGCCATAGACCTACTCTCCACAGAAGCATAAACTTTTGCTACAAAAAGCACAAGGTTTGCTGCGTTTGAGATGTGAACTGCAAGCCTCTCGCTCTTTGCAAGCTTCTTCAGTTCTTCCTGTTGAAATCAACAAGATGCTCCTATATATGAAGAAAATGGACGAAAGATCTCAGAAGAAGCCTAAATGAAGAGAGCAAGAGTGGTACCTCAGTTGGAGCTCCAGATACAAAACCAGTTTCGTTAATTGTCTCCATCTCATTGAAACCCTCCAGAAGCTTCTCTTGCTGTTTGTAGTACTCTGAGACTTTGCGTTCCTTTTCTGATTTTTCACAACAGAAAAGAGTAAAACCCATGTTAAGTTTTGTTACCTGATTATTCCTAATGATTCAAAGTTTCAAACGTGTTTAACAATCGATCCTTAATGGTTTTTATCATCCTCCCAGCAAACTACAATGCGTGAAAACTCCGAAGAATATGATTCTGTGTCCCTATCACACTAGAAATAAAGAAATGATTATGTTTCCAGCAAAACCAAAAGAATATTCCCAGATTCACAATAGAATCTCATATATGCTTCAAGTTGTAAACAGAGAATTTTGCAAAACAGAAAGCTGAGATTCCTTTTTGAATCAATTTAATTGCTTTTAAACAGAAAATTCGGTAAGATCACTCTACAATTTTCACAGGGTTAACATATTGGGAACACCGTACGTATATTCTTCGACCAATTGCGGAAAGATTTCGCGTAGGGTTAAAACTATCAATGGAAGAAGAGAAATCGCAGATTAGAGTGACATTCCCTGGCGTGGATCATGTAAACACGTAACAGTACATCGATAATACACATACAGACGACGAAACAGAGGAACGGAGATTTAAGACAAGGACGAGGAAGAGAAACTTACTCGGAGTCCGGAGATAACGAGACAAGCGAGTACGGCCGTTGTGACGTCCTGATGATAACGGTGAAGAAGAAGGGAGACGGAATGTGTCGAGGCTGAGACGCCATGAAGATGGTGGCGAATCGTCTTGGTCAATTGGTAAAAGGTCGACATTGTAGTCTCCTCCACTGAGGCCGCGATGCTCCGTCGCCGCCATAACCGATCGCTCTCGCTCTCGCTCTGCTGATTTTGTGGGGGAAGTTACGAGAGAATCAAAAGTTGTTGCTTATTTTTTGGCCTCTTTTTTGGAACTTTTGGTGTTGGCCAAAAAGGGCCACATGTATTTGTAGTAGAAAGGTCCAAAGTCCAAACTCCTTTTCCTTAATCAAACCTTGATTAGCAAAAAAAAAACATTATTATTTCCAACATGCAAATCACAAACGATGCAAAGCGTTTAATTATATACACATATATCTATTGGAAAACATGAAACCATGAGCTAACTGGATTTTCTTATGGGTATGTTGAGTTTAAAACGTACTAATTAATTAAGAATATCTGGTATTATCAAGAGATTTTGTTTGTTTGTCTACGCAACAAAGCAGTATCTTTCGTTTGTCGTATAACGAAATAAGTAGATTTTAATATTCATAAGAACACACGTGGCTGCGGATGCATGGTGATGCAAAAGTTGTGGACCGGAAAACTGGTATTGTTTTTCTTCCTGGTGTAGATAAACAAGTACCTTTTTGTCCATATACTGATTAGTTTACCCTTACGTGGACGTCTCTGATGAACAATATCACACTCTATTATCCTTTTTTGTAAGATAAATTTTGAAATAATTGTAGCCAATGAAATGCCTTCCGTGTTAGTTGTTACGTATTTAGAGAAAGAAGAGAGACCTTGAATCACTGACGAAATCATTGGAGACTATATATCTTTCTGTGACAAACTTGTTTGATTTTGAGGTTTTAGGTTTACATCAAACCATGAGAGGTTCAGGGGAATCTGTAATAAACAAAAACTTGAGGGAACAATATGTAACAAACAAAAATTTGGAGATATTTGGAATTGACAAAATTTACGTGTGTTTTTGTAATAATACGAAATTTCAGGCGATATCTGTAATAAATAAAGTCTTAGAAAACATATGTAATAAACAATAGTTCGTGGAAAATGTTGTAGTTTCCATGAAATATCGGGGCAAGTGAAAATATATGAGTAACCTTACTTCAAGAGTTCTCCTTATCCGCATGGTGGCCAATAAATAACTCATGTCCTTCCTTAGCTATAGCCTCACTTGAGTGAGTCTACTTCCGTTAACTCAAAAACAGCCACCTTTTCTTAAGTGGTGATGATAGAGAAAAGACAAACAAGTTTTGAAAGAGATCAGAAACAAGACAGAGGAGATAGATGATGAGGTTGTCCATCTCAATGGATAAATCTTCATGCTTCCCTTCCAGGAATCGCCAATACCAAACGAGTTTCGTCGGATGAAAAAACGAGTAAGCTTTCTTCTGAAACATGGTTACACAGGCTAATCAAGTTCAATTTCTGTTTTCATTTGTAAAAAATATGTTTCAGTGGTTAGTGATCTTTTGTCATAAGCACGGGCAAAGCTAACGATGCGCTATCAAGAAGTATCCAAACGTTGCTTATACTGGTAAGCTATTTTTGGTAAAGTACAACTAGCTTAGCCCCTTATTCATAGATGTAAGTCGCACAGTTTTTCAGTCTTTTGGACCAAATCATGGTTGCTGATACTGGAACAGAACAAAAATAGAGTAAAGGCTCGAGATTCAAGCCAAATATTTCAAAACACCTAGCACAGTGGCACCTAATTGAACCGAACAAATCCAAACCGGCTTTGTAGAGCAGGTTACGCAAAAAGCAGAAAGACTCAAGCTTCTGCAAGAACTGGTGTGTGTATTTAGTGGCTGGCAGCTACCAAAGCCATGTGCTCTATAAGGTCAAGAACTCGGTTGCTGTAAGTAAAATGGGAGAAGATTTTTAAGTGTTAGAACTGTTAGCTAGGATGAGAAATATAAGATGAGAAACAAAAGTGTACCTGTAACCCCATTCGTTGTCGTACCAAGAGACAAGTTTCACAAAGGACTTGCTCAATCCAATACCAGCATTGGCGTCAAAGATACTGGACCTGTTATAACCAAATTGGAATCACCACATTGGTCAACCACAAAAAAAGATTCAGATGACTATGAAGAAAAGGAGAGAGACCAACCTTGAATCACCGACGAAATCATTGGAGACGACATCTTCATCTGTGTACCCGAGAATGCCTTTAAGAGGTCCTTCTGAGGCATGCCTGTTAGAGGTTTACATTAAACCATGAGAGGTTATTAAGAGTTCTACATTAAACGATAATGTTTCGATGACGATATCTGGTCGGGCAATAAAATTTTAGGAAGCATACTTAATGGCTGCCTTAACATCTTCGTAAGAGGCACCCTTCTCAAGTCGACAAGTTAAATCCACCACAGAAACATTCGATGTTGGTACACGGAAGGCCATTCCCGTAAGTTTCCCATTCAGTTCTGGAAGAACTTTACCTACAGCCTACTTGATCAAAAAACCACAGCTCAGATATGATTCCCGATTTAGGATAATTACATGCTTGCGATAACCATGTGAGTTTTTGTGTACCTTCGCGGCGCCGGTTGAGCTAGGAATGATGTTTTGACTAGCGCCCCGACCTCCTCTCCAGTCCTTCATTGATGGCCCATCAACAGTTTTCTGAGTAGCTGAAAGAAAAAATAACCAAAACACACAGGTTAGTGTAATCAGGTTATCAACATTCAGTGATCTGCAGCAGGAGAGTAAGTTATATAGACCTGTAGTTGCGTGGACAGTTGTCATCAAGCCTTCAAGAATACCAAATTCCTCATGCACCACCTGCCAAATACAGTTTAGTTGACCTTAATGAATCTCATAGCAATGAAATGAGGGTAAAATTATTGTGCAACATTACCAACCTTGGCAAGAGGGGCAAGACAATTGGTGGTACAACTTGCATTGGAGACTATATCCATGTTTGGTTGGTATGTGTGCTCGTTTACTCCAACAACAAACATAGGTGCGTCAGCAGAAGGGGCAGAAATTATAACTTTCTTGGCACCGCCCTATAAAAACGATGAATATCAAGCAAACAATATAATAATAAAACAAGGTCGACAACATTTGTTTGTATGAAAACGTACCTTCAAATGGGATGCAGCCTTTGACAGGGTGGTGAATACACCGGAAGACTCAACAACATAATCAGCTCCAAGATCAGCCCATGGGATCTCAGATGGATCTCTGAGGAAGAATTAAGAGGATTAAGTTCTAAAGTGAAAACACCTGTTCTCAGAGCGATAGAAGATAACATGCCACTTTTAGGTGATACCTCTTGCTGACAACATTGACCTTCTTCCCATTGATCTCCAAAGTAGAATCATCAATGACATTGATGCTTCCCTTGAAATTTCCATGAGTAGAATCATACTTCAACATGTAAGCCTGTGGAATAGGGGGATAGAAAACCAGACATTTGTTCAGTGAAAAAGAGGACTAACATATGACGCATTTTCAATGTTTTCTCAAACTATACCAGGTTCAAGCAAGCAAGAACATGACTCAGATTGTAAGGCATCCTTACCATGTACTTGGCATCAATGAATGGGTCATTCACTGCTACAACCTCAATATCATCCCTTGATGTTGCAATGCGGAGGACCAACCTTCCAATCCGACCAAAACCTGCAGCACTCACAGAAAAAAGAAATGAGCTTCCATAAGAAACGGAAAAAGTTGGGGGCCTAAAAGAAAATTCTTAAGAAAGTAAATGATGATCTGGGACTTCAAACAAATGGCATCAATCAATAAAAGCACATACCGTTGATCCCAACCTTTGTCTTTCCACTGCTACTTGACCCTACTCAAGCAAATCAAATTCACCAATAAGCACACAACAGGAAAACACATCCAATAAAACTATTAATTTTCTTACTTACTTCGAACTGCAGATGGCACTTCTGTAGCCGTGGCCTTGATGGGTTGCACACTTCTTGCATTGCCATTTCTGTACATTTAAACATAAACAAAACAAACACTCTGAGAATCGAAAAGTGCATCATACATCAATAACTTTTACACATGTTACAGAATTTGTCACAGAACTGTAGAGATGAAGATATCCCAGAAGAAAATCTTGATGGCTTCAGGTTGCGACTAAATCCAAGACTTGACAACACCTGAGAAATTTGTGACAAAAGATAATAAATACGATTGTTTTCTTGCAAAGTTCCTGGAAAAACTTAAATAAAAAAACAAACAACTCCAAATGTATTGCCATTAGACATTCTAAAAGAGCAACAAATAAGATTTGAAACCTCACAAGTTGAAATTCATCGTTAAACGAGACTAGATACAAAAAACGCAAGAACGAAGACAAAAATAGGATTAAACGTCACAAGCTTACGCTAAGAAACTCAGAACAACTTCCAAGTAATATTTATCACATCAAACAACTTCTTCAAAGTAACCAAAGGCGCGTAAAAAGGAAATTCAAGCAGATCAAAGCACGACCTAAGCTAAAAGCAAATCAAATCGAACAGAAACGCAAGAGAATCAGAAACGAAGCTAAACATATCCAACATAACATCGATTAAAGGTAAAACGTCGTCTCTGACCTTAGAATGATCAGACGCCGGCGACGAGAAAAAGTCAGGGCGAGGAGCGGCAACCGTGTAGGAGGCGGCAGATCTGAGGAGAGAAGAGAAGGCCATTGATTCGGAAGTGGGAGAAACAAAAGAAAGAGATCTGGCTCGCGGTCAAAAACCCTAAAACCCCCTTTGCTTGGCTTATGACTTCTGAGAGTAGGTGTAGAGCCAACCCAAAATATAAACAAACGTGAAGAATCCAAAATGTTCGCAGATTTACACCTTTTTCCTATTTTTAAAATCTATAAGAATAAGAAATGCTTTGGAATTGCACTCTTTTTGTCTACTCAACGGAGTTTTTAAGGCAATTATAGTATTAATGTGCCTACGACTGTTGTAGAGAGACGACACACTCTGTTCCTATAAAATTGATGGGTTAAAATCTGCTGCGGCACACCTATGAATTATTGCATTTTTTCAACGGTATTAAAATAAAACTAATGACTGATTTTTGCATATTAAATAGAGATACTGATACAACGAGATTATTGTTTCTAAATTAATGACAGCAAAAAAAAAACTCACACATAAAACTCACAAAAAAATGGTGAAAAAGATGATGACATGGCATATGTAAAGGAAGGGTTGAGATTTGGACGTGGAATACAAAGACACGTGGATCAACGGTCAGGCCCATGATTAGTCGGCCTCACTGTGATCTTTTGTCGTTTTGGCACTGAGATACTGAATTAGGAAAGCCCTTGGTGATGCCACGTCAGACAGATATGGTCATATGGCCCGGGGATTTTTTTTAAAAGGCCCTTTCCAGCCTGAAATCAGCAGATGCTTTTTGTTGATGTCAACTTCAGGAAACTTTGGCCAAATCTTGTGATTCGAACAATATCTGATAAGCCAAGTCCACAACGAAGAATCAAGAGGTATTTATGATTGATTCATGTCTCTTTGTCTAACCAAAAGGATTCAGGAAGCTCCCTTATCTTACAAACAAGCTGTGTACATAATTTATGGGAGGGTCAAAAATGTTGGAACAGGTCTTGGAAGGAAACCAGAAAGATTTAGACATGTTTAGTCTTTATTTCAAAGAAATTTAACATCATAATACAAAACAAATCAGTGTACAATAAAGATAAGGAAAAACTTCATGAACAATAAAGCATACAAAGCATTTACGTATAAACCTCATATTTTTCCTTTTCCTTTTCCTCAAAGAGCTTCCGGTTCCAGAGATTTTTCTATTCTAATGTAGTGTTAAGGTAAAGAGATTCGAATCAAAACTCATATTTCTCTTCTCCACAAAACTAATGCCTATGAATCCGGATGTAGATAAACCTTTAATAATCATTTCATTACCTAAAGATCTATCAGCACCTGCTTTCTATGTCTATGATATTTCAAAATCTCGAATCGAAGCATCGAGTCAACATTGTACCCTGCACGTTCCATTCTGTTTGTAAGTTGCGAAACAATCTCCATCTTTTCTGTTGATTCCAGGAGGGAGCTTAGGAGGTAGTTGCAAACTCTAGGCATCAGCTTGAAGTTGTTATCTAGAGTGTATAAGAACACCTCTATTGCAGCATCAAGTTGTTCTCTTTTGCAGAGTCCATGAATCAGTTTGACACAGCTCGGAGGTGTTACAAGGATCTTCTTCTCCCTTAAAACCGAAAACACCATCAAGGCCTCGTGAAATCTCCCTGATTGGCATAACCCGATAAGCCATATCGTGTAAGGCCCTAAAGTTAACTCGTCTTTTCTGGTATCTAATTCAATAAGTCGTCTTAAAGCTCTCTCGGTTTCCCCTTCCTTGAAACATTGTTCAATCTCATTAGCTGTTTCATCATCCAGACAAGATATCTTCTTAAGGTATTTCATCCATAGATTAAAAGCCACCAAGACTTTTCTTTTCCGACATGACCATGTCATGAGCGATCTGTAAACCGCGGGACTGTGTCTAAAATCATCTTTAGCGTAAAAGAGTTTAAAAGCTTCTTCTTCTCTGCCGACTCTATGAAGTCCATTGATGAGAGTGTTGTAAGTGACGCTATCAGGGGATAATCCCTTTAGTTGAAGCACATTGAGAAGCTTGAGAGCACCGTCAATGTCTCCTGCTCTGCAGAACCCATTTATAAGAACATTGTAAGAAACAATGTCTGGCGAACTCCCGGTATCAGCAAAATGTGCAAGATCCCTGTATGCCTTGAGAATCGAACCGGATTCAACCATGGTGTCAAAACTCCGGTTTCCACTGTGCGAAAGCCTAAGAAACAAGGAAGCAGGTCTCCCGACCTCCATTTTATGCAACAATAACCTGGCTTCCTTGAGCTCACCGGACTTGCACAGTCCATCAATTAAAGCATTGAACGTAGCAACCGAAGGAGAACAACCACTCTTCTCAATCTCCGTAAAAATTTCTTCAGCTTCCCTAACCAGCCCATTCCTGCACATACTACAGATAAGAATTGTGTGTGTGCACGCATCAGGGAAGGATTCCGTTTCTGACATTTCGAGTTGGAGGGACCGACCCTCTTCCAAAAGTCCCCTCCCACATAGAGCCTTTATAACAGCATTGTAACAGTAGGTATCTGGGCTAATGCCCTTACTTGGCATGCTGCTTAACAGCTTCAATGCATCCTCAATCTTACCGGCTTTAGATAACCCTTGAATCAATATCGTGTACAAAATGATGTCAGGTTTAATATTCTTCTTCAGCATATTTGCATACAGCTCAAATGCCTGAGTGTATCTCCTAGCTCTGAACAATCCATCGATTAAACTGCTATAACCTCGAAGACCAAGCACAAAACCATCTTTCTCAAAAAGCCGCAACAGCTCAAATGCTTCAACCATCCGACCCAATTTACAAAACCCATCAAGCAAAGCATTGTGTGCGACGGAATCAGGATAGTTACCGCTCGTTTGCATCTCGTAGAATAGCTTTCGTGCATCGTCAGCACTTCCCCTCTGACACAAACCTGAAATGAGAATGGTATAGGTAACTCTGTTAGGCGAAATTCCTCTACCGGTCATATCGTCGAACATCTTCTGTGCATCACTCGTTCTCCCTTTCTTATACAATCCATCCATCAAGATACCAAACGTGTATAGATTTGGGGAACAATTGCACTTGAGCATTTCATTGTACACAGCAAAAGCCAGCATAAAGAAGACCTCCTCTCGCATCATGACTCGCAATATCACGTTGTACGTGAACACATCGGGTCTGCAATCAAACTCCTTCATCCTTCCAAACGATTCCACTGCTTTTTCCGCCATACCCATCTTAGCATAAGCAGAGATCAAAACACAGAAGCAATAAGAATCGACAGAGACGCCACCAGATTTAAGCTCCTCCAATGTCTGCCAATATAGATCGCAACCATTATCTTCAGAGAGCATATCGATGACCAAACCAAAAGACTCTCGGCTCCTGAGACGCTCTCTTCTCGACGCCCATATAAAAAAACGGAATCCTAATTGTCTATTGACCTCATCTTTGATTACCGATGTGATGATATTCTTCGAGAGAAACGGAACAAGCGGCTCCAAAGCAGGCTCTATAGGTTTCTTCTTAGCTAGAATGCTGATGACCTCGCCGGAGATATTGAATTCGGCGTTACCGGAAGAGTAGGAACGTTGCATCCATGACGGCTTTGAATAGAACTGAATGACTGATCGAAAGAACATCTGTGGTTTCATAGTAAATGCGAAGCCGATGAGAAATCAAATCTCATTGTTGCAGAGTTCGTAGATGCAGAAATTAGGGGTTTAGAAGGGGATTGGATTCCATGACTAACAAATGAAGAACACCAAATGAGATAAGAATTAGGCGGCAATACTCCGCCGCCCACCTTCACTTGGATTGGTCGGAGAGATTAGACGGGAGAGAAAGCTCACAGAACTTCCGGTGATCTGAAGAGATTTCAAATCCTCCTCCGATTAAAGATAGATGGAAGAGACTCTGTCTGGGGAAGAAGACGGCTTTCTTTGATCGTCAAGGGTTTTCTGCCATCGGAGCAAAGTCTGGATCGATTTCAGCCGGTTAGTGGGTAAACCGGTATCGAGAATTAGTGGAACGTCTCGGTTTTGGGTACAGAATAAAATCTTCTATCAGATTCCTACATATTAGAATTAGAAAACCGAAAAATGCAAATACAAAAACAAACAAATTCATAAATCTTCTAACTAATAATGCCAAATATATATTCTTATCTCTTCAAAATCACACTAAACGAGCTACGTCTAATAAGTATCATAACTTTGAGTTTAGTAACCCACTAGTTAACCGCAGTACTAACTGACTTGATAACCTTCCGTTGAGTAATCGATCTTCAATGGATTCTATAATCGAAATAAATTATCAACAAATAAATAACAAATCGATCTATAATCGCTATGAGTTGAACCCAGCACTTGGTTCACTTAACCGCTCCTGAAGACTTCAGAACCGGCATCAATCTTTGGTCAGATAATCTCATTATTTTTTCCTGTCAAGTAATTGTATACTATTACTAATGGTTAATCAACTAAAGATTGAACTGAGGGATTAATGGAGCAAACTTCAGATGAAGTTACTCCTCCAAAAATTGGTGTATGCCGTTTAGCGTGGAGAACACACGGTATTCTTTAGTAAAAGGCGAAAGAATAGTTCGCTTTGTATTCACCACACGGCTCCATAACTTCTGAAGTGAGTGCACCAATGCATTTTATATGTGAATCCTTCCACATCTACTTTCTGTTCCATCCGATGTGGGACGATTTCTGATGTCGTTATTTGTCGTTATTGGGCAATTTCTGGGCCTTTAACTTGTCTAATGAGAACTCAATAACAATCGACTCTATAGAAACTATTTAGCTAAGAATTATCGAACTGATGATTTAATGGAGCGGACTTCATATGAAGTTGCTCCTCCAAAAATAGGTGTATGCCGCTTAGCGTAGAGAACACACGGTATTCTTTAGTAAAAGGTGTTCTAATTTTCTTTATATCTCCTTTAGTTGTTAACAAATAAGATGGAATACGAATCTTCTTTTTTTTTTTTTTTTTAAAACATNTTAAGCCAATTATGCGTCCCAACG
>Ga0041059_1002385_pt1 | contig 14082 bp, 7 predicted proteins | sample AraColnosormetaG_FD_56232 | JGI IMG/M metagenome (GOLD analysis project Ga0041059, IMG submission 56232) | Arabidopsis roots microbial communities from North Carolina, USA - Col MF nosort | ecosystem: Host-associated > Plants > Roots > Unclassified | place: USA: North Carolina | collected 2013-09-02
GTTTTTTTTTTTTTTGGTGTGGGATCGATGATTCACTTATACAAAGGGGGACCAATATAACATGCTATATAATTTGTCGTTCTAAATGTAATTATTTAGAAAAGGAAAATGTGAAGTAGCTGCTTGCTAAAAAATATCTAAGAAACCCCCAAAAACAAAAAGGTTACATCTTTTTCATTAGTTGGTTCAGAAGCTAATTATAGATCTATGATATTTTATTTTTCCTTCAATACTACATTAGTATGTAAATATTTTGAAATATAAAGTATTTGTAAGCGTTGAGAAAATACATTTTAGGTTGGTCCAAAAAAAGCATTTGAGTGGAGTACAAGATATCTCTGGTTTTACCTCTTTTTCATTTTATTTTCAAATTCCGATATTACATATGACTTACCAAAAATAACGACTTTCACAATGCAGAAATATATACACATAATTTTTTCTTAGCGAACCCTTGAAAATCACCACCGCACTCATGTTTACATATTCCGAAAATAAGTAGTAAGTACCCCAAAAAAAAAATTCCCATCATTGCATAAAAGAGAATAGATCACATCAAAACTAAACCAAATCAAATCAAACCAAAAAGCCAAACCTCATCATACCTATTGGTTCGATCTTAACTTCTTAAATCTAATCATACACTATATATAATCCGGAATATGTAGTTCAATTGGTATAGTACCAAAAATAGTTTTAAAGATATCATGATGTTGAATACTAGCGACATGGACATGGTCCAAACCAAAACTGTCCGCAACCGCATTTTCACTCCACGCCAACCACTAGGTCTGCCGGCTTCTCGACTCGAACCTCCACATCCTTCTGATCAACGTTGTTATCATAATCCTTAAAGCAGGCGATCGTTCCTAGCTCCTCCACTTCCTCAATCACATTGTCAAGCCTAGCAACCATTTCCACTAGTAGTGACGCAAAAGCCGCAAATGGTAACGCCTCCGAGAATTCAAGACTCGTCAACACCACAATCCTGCTCAATTGTTGCCTCAGAATCTTTCTTTCGTTAGTCGCTGCCGCCGATCTTCGTTCTAACGTATCAGCCCTCAATCTAGAAAACGAAACGTTTGGTCCAAAACGTGACATGCGTTCACCACGTGGCGTTCCAGTGTTTTGATACGAAGCGGCCTCGTTTGTGTCTTTATTAATGTGTTGTGAAACTGCAACGTTGGGGTTATGTCTACCGCTATTTCCTTGAGACACGTTGCCGTTTTGGCTAGAGCCGAGGAAGAGTTTAGGTTGTGATTTAATGGCTGTGTTGAGATCTTGTAATGCCACTTGGAGACTGTCGGAGAGAATCTCCGGGGAACAGTGACGTCGGTTTCTAATGCTTGCGGCAAGTTCCGATAAAACCTTGCAGATTTCTCCAGCTAGTCGTACGCAAGGATCCTTGAAGAGTCCACGGAGAGGCCTCGGAGTCTTGAAAATTAACAGAAACAACATTATATATCAATATACAAAAACTGAACTATAGCTTATAACTAAATATAATTTCTAGTTTCAAAACAAAAGAACATTTTAAAGTTACCTGAATTTCGGTTTTTAAGCAACCATGAAGAGCAACAACAGTGTAACCAAACTGACGAAGAACAGATCCAACTTTAACATAATGTTTCCATGGAAATCTATGACAATGTCGTGTGTGTCTTGGCTCCCAACTTGCATACATTGCCTATATACACATGTTCATATACATTCAAGTTTTTGTTTTCATTCGAGTTTTGAAATAAATTTTCGATAGAAATTACTTACAAGTGCTTCATCGGCGGATTTGGAATCCAAAACAGTCTTATATCCGTTATAGATCGTGTCTTCTGACAAATCTGATGTTTCTTCGTCTTTCTCCTCCTCTTCAAAGTACTCATTCACACATGCTAGTAAAAAATACCGTATATTTAATCAGCTTAACTAATTGGAACAATATAATAATAAATTTTTGCACTTAAAAACAACAATATCGCAATATCGTTACAAAATATAAAAATGATCGAAATTAGCAAGATTTACTAACTCAATTATGAAAATATATCTACTTTCTTATTTCTTGATTCCAAACAAAAAAAACTCTAGATTGCTAAAAATTTCACATTGAAAATAAGATGAGGCCGAAAGTATAAAAAGCAATCTATTTAATTTGAATATATAATATTTAAGTACATACCTTCGATGGAATAGGAGAGGCCTTGAAGCTTAGCGACGGTGGATTTGTGAAGGTCCTCACCAGACCAAATAGGAAAAACCAAAAGGCTCATGAGCAGACAAATACCAACACCCATGGCTATAGTATAGAATCTCTCATGTGCAATTTTAATCACGGTATCAACTCTATAACTCGATACTGTTATTAGATTGAACGTCAAGAGAAATATAAGCATGCCGTAATCGTAGTTCTTTTTAATGTATGGAATAAATCTCAGATATGTTATCAACGCTCCTGTTACATTAACAAAACAAGTAGTTAATACAAAAATTGTCCAAAACAAATGAAATTATAGATATCCCAAGTTTTGGAAACTATTAATTTGTTAGGGTCTTATAGTAATGTCACATTACTAATTTATTTTGATTATGTGATAATTAAGAGTTAAGTTTCGTAAACTATTCGTTTGTTACAACGTGGATTGATTGTGTAATAATTAAGAAAGTATTCATACCAATGATAAAAACTGCGGCGCCAATGAAAATAGCTCGGAAAATCTTGCCGGAATCATTAGCCACAAATTCTATGAAAAATGCCAAAGATCCAGCAATTAGTGTCCCTAATCCTCTATTAAGCCCTTTGCACAACGTTGCACCTGAATTATTAAACACCATTCATTTACATCATTTAAATAACTTAAGCTTATACACAAAATATTAACGCTCTAATCATTTTAGCTATTGTTATGAGCAAATAATCTTTTCATGCCTTCGTTTTTTTTATTTACACCATCAAAACGACAGACTAAACCCGATATAAACTAGTCTATGAACTAGGAATTTCTCGCAAATGGATCATGAGAATATTATACAACACATGGATTCTTGATTGAATCCAAATTAAAAAAAAATATAAAAAATCTACAAGTTGAATTAAATGTTATAATTACCGGCAGAGAACTCTAGGACGACAACAACGGTCATGACTGCCCAAATAGCACTGTTTCCAATGCCTTTGAAGAGAGGCTCCATGAGATACAATAAAGACACAAGTGTTAACGAAACTCCTACTTTCAAAGCATGTTTCACTCTCCTTGGATCATCTTTTCCAACTTTCCATATATTCTTTAGAATCTTCTTGATCTTTGTTGGAAGTTCAAGAACCTTTGTCTTCATGTTTTTAGTAGAGCCTTCTTCCTCCATTCCCATGCTCCTTTCATGGACCCTGTCCGACATTGTTTTTTGTCTTTTTGGGTTCAAAATTAGAATTATTGAATATGAAAGAGAGTTTAGGTGTTAGTGTACTATCTATATATAATTGTATGCATATACGTATACTATGTGCAACGCATAGACACGAGACTAGTTAGCCCGACGAAGCAAATTATAATTCAATACGTGTGTTTTAATTGTGTGTCTGTCTATATATTGTCTATGTGTATCAGTGTATGTGTGTATAATTTATTTAGTTATCACAATATTTTTTCTGAAAACATAGCAATAGTAATTTAGATAGTAAAAATAAATATATTTACAAAGTTACATTTTGTATTTATTTTTTTTATTTTTTTTTGTGAACTCAATAATTCATAACATAAAGAGAACAAATGGATTTTAATAGCTATTTTCTTGATAATGTACAAGTGACGAGAGACTGGTTTTCACATGACTTGCAATAATATGATGGTGGTTAAAGAAATTTTTATTTTCTCTTTTTTGCTACATAAATTGGGGAAAACAAAAAGTCAAGATATATTAAAACTAATTTGTGGCCGTTCATTAAAAAATACTATTAATGACGTTCCATATTGAACTTGTTAAATTAAAAAACGAATAAGTTTTAGATTCACCATTCATATTCATGCATGTGTCACTCAATTCATTCATCAAAATAAATCAAAATACATTGTTGTGCGCAGATCTTGATCAGATATCTTATTTTGCTGCATTATGTTTTTTTTTCTCTGACAGAGTAAATTAACAAATCTACATCTAAATGTAGGCAAGATAATTGTGATGATGCTAGAGTCATATAAAACCAAAATTTATAAGTGGTTTCAAGTATCAGACAAATGAAAATGAGTTGGATGTGTTTCAAATTTCGTTGTCCTTTTTTAACCTAACACATTTGAAAAGCTTTATTATACACAAGTGAAAATAAATTTGATTACGTGGGTGAGAATTTGTTATCAACACGACTAAGACTTATAATTTGTCGTGTTAGGTTGAAATATTACTATTTGTCCACAACCTGGTGACAGCAGAAGACCGAAAAAGAAAGAAAATAATATCAAAATATTTAATTTAATTGATCTACCTATGACTCATCGACGTAATAATCATACAATTACTAGTATAATATAAGGTAATCATCCAATAATAAATGTATATTTAATGAGTAATGACGGCGATTATGACAGACCTAATATAAAACTAAGCCCACTAATGTTATAGTTTCATCGTAGATATTTTATTTTTCCTAAGTCCTTGGCTTTAAACTATTTTATTAACATTTTAATTTCAATCACATAGATACTGTTGTTAATTAGCGATTGACTAACAAAAATATTACAAGAATATACGAATTTTTTTTTTCACGCCGTTCGGCAAATTATATTCTTGTAGATATTAGTATTTTTCTACAAGTCTTGTAGTTATTATTTTAGTTATTATTTTAGTTGATGTATGTTTATATATTAAAAATCCAAAATAAATCATCACCAATTAGATTCATTGTTTGTAAGAAAGAAAAATAAATTAGATTCATAGTATTTGAACTTTCTCTAACATACTTTTCAACTAGGTAAGCTTATCAGAAAATCAATACTTTAAACTTTCTTTTTGAGAAAATGTTATTTTCTATTTCATTTTTTTTCATTGCATACAAATATATACTCTGTTACCTTTATGCAAACAATATAGCCAAAATCTTTATAAGTTTCATAACCAGTTACGATTTTCAAATATTATTTACTTCTTTAAACTGCTTAGATTCAGATGCAATATGAATCATATATTAATAATCATTCCTTGCTATTCAATTTATAACAAGAATCTAAAAACATCATATCGAGCGAAAATTGGAGGTCTTGTATAAGAAAAGGATTCATATGTGTGCAAAACAGAGAACTTGGTAGTAGTAGTAGAAATACACAATTGCACAAATGTGTTTAGATAATCCCAAAGAGAATCACTGTCTATTTTCAGAAACTAAATTCACAGTTAAATAACATTATAAGTTCTCAAGAATCTAATGGATTGATATCGAAATTAATGAAACACAAGTTCTAACCTTTCTCTGATTCAATCACACACTATTCAGCAAATCTTTCTCCTTGGTTTTCATTGTTCAATGCATTAATGGCTGAAGTTTCCCATCAGAAGATATCACTAAACCTCTCACTTTTGCAGCTTTTGTTTTGCACTTTCTTGGTAAAGTCTTGCAGTTTTGGTCTTCTAAGAACTCATCTGCAACATCTCCGTCTTCATCAATCTTAAGCCGCATCGAGTACCAACGTAGTCCCTGATCCAAATAAGAGGTTCGCTAGTAAAATTCTCGGCTCAGACTCTAATTTGAGTCAATGCCATCAAGAAGAACTCAATGAACCAGATACACATAATCGCAGAAAGATAACTGAATAATCTTGGCAATATAAATCTTCTTGCTTATTATCGTCTTTCTCTACCAATATAACTAATTAAGATTCTTTAAGGTCTTTATTTTAGCATGGGTGGCTTATGATTAATACTTGTTTCGAGGAACTTTCTTCTGCCGCAACTAATCTTACAACAAGCTAAACCACATATCCCTGACATGGCAGTATCTTAAGGACTATACATTAACTTTACGAGCAAAGATGAATGAACAGAGAGTAAGAAAAGACAATGAACTACAATTACAAAGACATCAAAATCTATAAGATCATTCAGAGAATTTGGAAAAACCATAAAGAAATGACGAATGTAAAGTCATCTACTGAAGCATATAAAGTACTTTTTATGAAACACAAGCATATCGAAGCCAATCTTGAGGCCATATTAAAGTGAAAAAAAAGCAAGGCACCCGCACAGAACATGAAATGAATGTAGGCCACAGAGACGACTGAATCTTCGCAAACTCACAAACCAATTTATTATCCAACTTAGTGTGATCCAAACCAAAGGTATGAATACACAATCCAGCTACAGAACTAGCATGAAACTGCACTATGTGATACCACATTACAGATCTTCGTAAGACTTAACCATAACTCTTTATCTAGCTAGCAACAAGTAATTCACATATTCTCATGAATTTGATCAATCCCTAGAGTTTCACTAACCAATATCATCAGTCAAAAAGGAAAACTGACCTGAACACCACCGTCTAAAGCAGCACAAGGCTGAAGAATAGGACCAGGATTCGACCGTTCAACAGCAACTTGAACCGGTACACCAAAACCTTTCCTTGGTCCAGTTTCACGAAATCTCGTCTGATTCTCTTCCCGACGTTTATCTCCATCACCAGAAACAGTTCCAGTGTTGTTATCTCCACCATCACCATCTTCATCTCTCACAGCTCCATGACCACCACCACCATCGTTATGACCAAAACCAAGTATACCCGTTAACTTCTTCAAAAAACCCATTAACCCCAGATATCAAATTCGATCTAAAGCCCTCAAATTTAACAGCTTTTCTCTCAAATGAATGATCTTCCAAAATTAGGGTTTTCGAATATCCCTTTCCTCTCCCGATTTTTGCTACTTTCTCCGATCGCTTCTTAATCCAACAATATTCATTTCCTACTGTTAAAACCCAGAAATCTCTGTCTTTAATCTCTCTCTCTCGTGAACACTGTGTTAATCTTCTTATGCACTGCAACAAATTATAGAAAGATGAATTTTTTTTTGGATCAAAGACGGATCGAGCAAGATCTTCTTTTTATCATTAACGGCGCGGTTTCTATTAATATACTAAATAAATATTCCACATTTTTTTTTTCTCTCGTGAGTGAACAAAAAAAAAAATTGCGATCATTTACAGTTTTACTTTTACACATCACTGACATCAGAGAGAATTGAACAAAAAAAATTCGAAAAGTTTCGTGTTAATCATATATATGAAAGTTGGCTAACTCTCTCCAAATGATTGACACATCATCATTTTAGCATTTGCCATGTGTCTATTAAGTAATTAATGTAAGCTCTTCAACTTCTAATTTATAAGTTAATGATATATTTATTATTTAATTTTACATATTTAATTATAGTATTACTAAATTTATTTTAATATTACATGATTTTTCAATAAAACCATTTAATAGTTTTCTCATACTCGAAGATTTTTTTTTGTAATCCAAACTCAAAGTATGAGTATATAATAGTCGTGGATTATTTAATGATTTGAGTAAGTTATTTTCTTAAATTGATATTATATTCTCTTAAATTTATATTTATACAATAAATCATTGAGGTTGAAGAATACGTAAGGAGCTCCATCATCAAATTCTTAGGTTTCTAGAATCCAAAACTACCCTCTCTTAAGTTGGTTTAATACAAACGTTATTTATGAATTATGTGTATGATGCATTGTTGAGAATGTTGTTAGAAAAAATATTTTTAAAATTAAAAGGAATTGTTTATTGTATAAGTGAATAATTAGATAAATAAAAATTATATTTAAATTAAACAATACGAAAAAAATCCGAAAATACCGCGGCGTAGCGCAGGTGATCACCTAGTGTTAATAATTGAAAATTAAGAACTTCTATACATTGTTTGTTACCTAACCATTCTTCATATGTAAACAACAATTAAAAATGATGAAGGATATAATGTACTACAGGCCCATAATTGAGACGCACAGGCCCAGAATCGAATAAGACCGGCCCATTCCAAAATGACGACTGAATTCAATTTTGTTTCTATTTTTTGATAAAAAAGAAATTAAAAAAATATCGCATTTCAGTTGTTCAACTTCTTCGTCGTCGTCTTCTTCCTTTGCTCCGTCGTCGAGATCTCGTCGAACCTCAAATCTCAAATCTCCTGTAACCAGATCGTCTAATTATCCGATCTGCGTTTCGAATCTCAGATCGAAGATGCCGGTGGCTGCTTCCGCCATCTATTTTCTGAATCTCCGTGGCGATGTACTCATAAATCGCACCTACCGAGATGACGTCGGGTAAGAGAGCTTCTCCTTTTCTTCACCGTCGATCTCTTTAATTTTTTGAATTCGGCTTCATTTTCAGCTCCATGTTTTGTTCTTATCGCTTCTAAGTAGTCGTACTTTGTAGGATTTTAGCTGTGAGATTTGAGATTTTAAAATTTTGATTTGATTTTGATACTTAGGGGAAACATGGTGGATGCATTTCGTACGCATATAATGCAGACGAAAGAGTTAGGGAATTGTCCTGTGCGTCAGATTGGTGGCTGCTCCTTTGTTTATATGCGAATCAGCAATGTCTACATCGTCATTGTTGTCAGTAGCAATGCTAATGTTGCTTGTGGATTCAAATTTGTTGTTGAGGTAAACTTGTTTTTGTGTTTCATTTTAATATTCCACAATTGTTTTGATTCTTGTTCAAATTTCAAGAGAGTCAGATTGATTCTATACACATACTGCTTTTGATTCACATTTTCAGGCTGTAGCTTTGTTCAAATCATACTTTGGTGGAGCTTTTGATGAAGACGCTATTAGAAATAACTTTGTTCTGATTTATGAATTGTTGGATGGTAAGTAAGCCTGATAGGGTCATGATCAAATCACTTTCTTATCACTTGTAAAGTTGCATTAGTCGTTATATGTTATTCTATTTTGTGGTAACACCAATGAATGATATTTTGTATTGAATTGCAGAGATTATGGACTTTGGCTATCCACAAAATCTCTCACCTGAAATTTTAAAACTTTATATCACTCAGGAAGGTGTACGGTCACCATTTTCATCGAAGGTAAAGGCATCTATTTGTTTGTGTATACAACAGATTTTGTAATTGTGTTGGTGTGTGGTTCTTCGAAGTTAAGCAGTATTTCCCGCAATAAATAGAGATTATGTTGCTTCTTCACTAGATATGTTTGCATTCATAAGCTTCTTTTCATTACAGCCAAAAGACAAACCTGTTCCAAATGCAACATTACAAGTTACAGGTGCTGTTGGTTGGAGAAGAGAGGGCCTTGCTTACAAAAAGAATGAGGTGAGTGTTGAGTTTCTTTCTGTGTGTATGTAGATCGGCTAGGTTGTGCGGTAGTGATGATATTTTGCATTCTCTCAAACGCAGGTGTTTCTGGATATTGTGGAAAGTGTAAACCTTCTGATGTCCTCTAAAGGTAAATAATTGCCTTTTATGAAGTTTTTTGAAGTTGTCTTTCTTGTTGATTTGCTGTGTATGACTGGTTTTGCATTTTATGGAAACGGTTAGGCAATGTTCTTCGGTGTGATGTGACGGGGAAGGTTTTAATGAAATGTTTCCTTTCGGGAATGCCTGATTTGAAGTTGGGGTTGAATGATAAAATTGGTCTTGAGAAGGAATCAGAAATGAAATCTCGCCCAGCTAAGAGGTATACGTTGTTAATACATTGAACATCAGTAGCCACTGACTTTTCTTTGTGCTAACTGACTCTCGTTTTGTGCAGTGGTAAAACCATTGAGCTTGATGATGTCACATTTCACCAGTGTGTGAACCTGACCAGATTCAACTCCGAGAAGACTGTTAGTTTTGTACCACCGGATGGAGAGTTTGAACTGATGAAGTAAGTTTTCGAATGTCCACTGTTGCAAATTGTTCTGGTACCAAATGTGTATTAACTTTATGATGTCTCAGGTATCGAATAACAGAGGGTGTAAATCTGCCTTTCCGTGTATTACCAACAATCAAAGAACTTGGTCGTACACGTATGGAAGTAAATGTCAAGGTACATAACTTTTCTCAAGGATTACAGGATACAAAAAAATTGGCTTGATCTTTGCTCTCTTACAATCCCTTCCCGTGTTTTGTCTGTTCAGGTCAAAAGTGTGTTTGGTGCTAAAATGTTTGCCCTTGGGGTCGTGGTTAAAATTCCAGTGCCAAAACAAACAGCCAAGACCAATTTCCAAGTGACAACTGGTCGCGCTAAATACAATCCATCAATCGATTGCTTGGTTTGGAAGTGAGTTTATATAATTTCCCCTCATATTCATCTCTATAATTCTTTTGTTGGTGTTTTATCAATCATTCGGCATCTTTCTCTCTTTTACTCTTTAGGATAAGAAAATTCCCAGGGCAAACAGAGTCCACGCTAAGTGCAGAAATTGAGTTGATCTCAACAATGGGAGAGAAGAAATCTTGGACAAGGCCACCGATCCAAATGGAATTTCAGGTCAGTCTTTGTCTCTTTTAGGCACTGTTAAATAGAACCAGATTTGCTTAAAGCAATTATTAACCGTCTCAGCTTTGTTCTTTTCTAGGTGCCAATGTTCACAGCATCTGGTCTGCGAGTTCGTTTTCTCAAGGTACGCATTGTTATCTATGCTTTTGAAAGTACCATCCTTCCAAAAAATGCAATGCTAAGTAGCAGAATCTCTAAGCCATTGTGTCATTAAATCCGTTCAAATCTTTTATGTGATTTGCGTTTTGGTTAATCTGTCTCTGGTCTTTCAAAAATTGATTGCTATACTACTTTTTTGGACCTGACTATCCGGAACGATTGGCAGGTTTGGGAGAAGAGCGGTTACAACACGGTCGAGTGGGTTCGATACATAACGAAAGCGGGATCTTACGAGATCAGATGCTGAACATTAAACACAGTTCAGGTTCAGTGACATCAGACTTAAAAGTTTCATGGCTTCTAGTTTTTTGTTCCTTATGCAAAACAAAAACAAAAGAGTTAAATATGTTTTATACCTTGTTTTATGTTTGTTTTGTCGATTAGAGATATCTGTGTTAATATGATTTCTTATGTCTTAATTTGGTATTGAATTCTGTTTTTCTTTCTTTCTCTGTTTGTGAAATTGTACGAGATATAGTTTAGATTAATTCTGGTGTAATCGAACGTGATAGAGTATTTGTGAAAGCAGTCGGATTCTTTTTAGTAGTAGAATCGGGTGTAATATGTTAATGAAAACAAATTTTACTTGAGAATAGTTCGAACTTCGAAGGTTTTTACACATAACATAGATCGTTAAAATCTTTTGTAAGTCTACTAATTCTTCAGAAACAAACGGGAAATTGTAAAAGTAATAGACTATCAAAGCTACACCCAAGTACGTCTTTCACTCGTGGTTGGTTATGCATGATCGAATTTCTATAACTTCGCTTATGGCAAATGTGGTCATGGTGGTTCTTTGGACTGTGTCATGTGGCTCTCTGCCCACAAGACACCAGATATCATGGATACTTTGCTACTCACATGCAACTCAAATATGGTCTAAGACAACAAACATGATTCTATTGAACTGCTTCTCCATCGATTGGGATCACCTCGTCGGTATTCTGAAATCCACAAGCTGGGTGTCTTGTTTTTGCATCACGTTACTTTTCAAAGTTCCCTATAATGTTTGACGAGAATGCAACAACCGACGACATGGATACCTTCCACAAATATCAATAACGAATTCTGAAGTTTAAGGATTTTTAACTTCAGAATTCGTTATTAATCATTCACAAGTTATTGTGTTATTTTTTATAATATATCCAATGCAAATACTCTTTTTTCTCATCTCCAAACTGAAGTATTTTTATTTTTATAAACTCTTAATAAAAACGGATGACCACAAATATTTCTGCTATAATTTGGATGATAATGAAAACAAACCAACTACAATCTACTAAAGATTCAAAAATATTTTCTCGAATGCTTAAACCTCACGTAAGTAAATACCAAATCAATTCAGATAAAATTAACAAAACAAACTCAAATAAAATCTCCTAAAAATCCTATAAATAAAAAGATGATTTCATTTTTTTTCTTCCTATTAAATTTACATTTTCCGCCACACTTCATCTCTCCCACTAGTCTCTCCTCGAGACTCTCTCTGTATGTGTGCGAGAAGCGAGAAGCGAGAGAGAGAGAGAGAGAGTTGTTAGCTCACACGCTTTCTCTATTTTCTCGGAATTCACAAAACAGAAAGTTTCATCCTTTACGAGAATTAAGCCGAAAGAAACAATCTTTGAGTTTGATTTCTTCTTCCTTCCTTCTCTCTCTCTGCTCTAATGGATTCCAGAGACATCCCACCGTCACATAACCAGCTTCAACCACCACCGGGAATGTTAATGTCTCATTACCGTAACCCTAACGCCGCCGCTTCACCATTAATGGTTCCCACTTCCACATCTCAACCGATTCAACACCCTCGTCTTCCTTTTGGCAATCAACAACAATCTCAAACGTTTCATCAGCAGCAACAACAACAAATGGATCAGAAGACTCTTGAATCTCTTGGATTTGGTGATGGATCACCTTCTTCTCAACCGATGCGATTCGGGATCGATGATCAGAATCAGCAACTGCAAGTGAAGAAGAAGCGAGGAAGGCCGAGAAAGTATACTCCTGATGGTAGCATTGCTTTAGGTTTAGCTCCTACGTCTCCTCTTCTCTCTGCAGCTTCTAATTCTTACGGTGAGGGTGGTGTTGGAGATAGTGGTGGAAATGGAAACTCTGTTGATCCACCTGTTAAACGTAACAGAGGAAGGCCTCCTGGTTCTAGTAAGAAACAGCTTGATGCTTTAGGTATAAGCAAGTACTCTAAAGTTTGAATCTTAACACGTTTTGTTTTAGATTACATGCAATTTGATTTGATGGGTTTGTTCTGTTTTGTTTATGTGTGTGTGTGTGTGTGTGAGTAGGAGGAACTTCAGGAGTTGGGTTTACACCTCATGTCATTGAAGTGAACACAGGAGAGGTAAAAAGTTGTTGTTCTGTCTTAGTTATCTGAAAATGTGTTTTGTTTCATGTTTCAGGATTGGTAAGTTAGAAATGTTTGAAATAAATGTATTGGTTTAGTGAATTTTGATGGAGGAATGAGTTTTAAATGATGTTGTTATGTTAAATTTACTTACTATATTCAGGACATAGCGTCAAAGGTGATGGCTTTTTCGGATCAAGGGTCAAGAACAATTTGTATTCTCTCTGCAAGTGGTGCAGTTTCTAGAGTGATGCTTCGTCAAGCTTCTCATTCTAGTGGAATCGTTACTTATGAGGTTTAAAATTATGTTCTTTTGATGTCTTTAGTTTTAGTATTTCTGTCTTAAGTGTTTAGATTTGTATGTGTGTGCTTTTTCAGGGACGATTTGAGATCATTACTCTCTCAGGCTCAGTCTTGAATTATGAGGTAAATGGTTCCACCAACAGAAGTGGTAACTTGAGTGTGGCTTTGGCTGGACCTGATGGCGGCATCGTAGGTGGCAGTGTAGTTGGTAATCTAGTAGCTGCAACACAAGTCCAGGTACAGAATATGAACTCATGTTACAGAATCCTTAATATTGTGTTCGGGTTAAGAAGACGGTTTCTTTTATGTTCATATGCGTCCTAATGTGATATAGGTGATAGTGGGAAGCTTTGTTGCAGAAGCAAAGAAACCGAAACAAAGTAGTGTTAACATTGCTCGGGGGCAGAATCCTGAACCGGCTTCAGCGCCGGCTAACATGTTGAACTTTGGATCAGTCTCTCAAGGACCATCGAGCGAGTCATCAGAAGAGAATGAGAGCGGTTCTCCTGCAATGCACCGTGACAATAATAATGGGATATATGGAGCTCAACAACAACAACAACAACAACCTCTTCATCCTCATCAGATGCAAATGTACCAACATCTTTGGTCTAATCATGGTCAATAAAATGAAGCGGAAATTAATTTGTTTCCGTTTTGGTTACGGTTATGGTTTGATTTCTTGTTGTTGTTTAGGCAAATCTTAAGAAGATTCAAGCTTCATGGTTTTTTGTAGCTTTTTTTTTTTTTNTTGGGGGTTTATT